>OIWT01000018.1_pt1 | contig 220793 bp, 182 predicted proteins | sample 1587701 | NCBI WGS metagenome assembly OIWT01 (sample SAMEA3888904, study PRJEB22519) | human gut metagenome | biome: human gut; feature: human-associated habitat; material: faeces | place: Denmark | collected 2009
AGGTCAATTTCCTTCAGATGGGCAGATACGGAGAGTTCTCTGAGCAAACCTACCGCAACAACTTCGCGAATGAGACTTTCGACTGGTTATCCTTCAACGAGCATCTGGTCAGAAAGGCTCTGACTGGAAATCTGCTTGCCATTGCCGTGGATCCAAGCTTTCTCCCCAAGTCCGGAAAGAAAACGCCTTGGATAGGCAGGTTCTGGTCCGGCGTCGCCGGCGAGATGAAGCGTGGCCAGGAGATCTTCGGGGTCGGCGTCATTGATGTGGACAACCACGACTGTATGACGCTGGGCGCCATACAGACACCTGACGCCAAATCTCTTGAGGGGATGGACTACAACCTCGTCGAATGGTACTGCCAGAACCTGATCATCCTCAAGGAGAGGCTCCAGAAGATCTCGCGCCTGATAGTGGCTGACGCTTTCTTCTCAAAGGAGACATTCGTCAGTCCTCTGCTCAGGGAAGGCTTCCACGTGATAAGCAGGCTCCGGAATGACGCCGTGTTGTTCTATCCCACAATCCAGAAGCCCACCGGGAAAAGAGGCCATCCGAAGTGGTACGACGGCAAGGTTGACTTCTCCAATCTTGACCTCTCCAGATGTGAGGAGGCGGAGGTGGACAGGGGCCGCCTCTTCGGACTTAAAGCCTATTCCAAGTCACTCAAACGCTTCATCAAGGTTGCCGTATGGTATCCTGACGAAGAGGATATGACAAAGTGGCAAATATACTTCAGTACCGATGACGCGATGAGTGTCAAGGATGTAATTAATTGCTACAGAACACGTTTCCAATTGGAGTTCTGCTTCAGGGACGGGAAGCACTATGCCGCTCTGAATGACTGCCAGTCAACCGATCTCAGAAAACTTGAGTTCCACAGGAACGCATCCTTTGCGAGCGTCAACATCGCCAAGGTCGCATGTAAGGAACTGGGAATACCATTCTCAATATCCTCTTGCAAGTCGATTATCCATAACGCCTATATGCTCAACAGATTTATTTGCGTGTCCGGTCTGCGACCGGACCCACAAGTTATTGACAAACTTTTCAAAGAACTGGTTTTATTTACTGCCAGGGCCGCTTAGGCACTAGAAAAATTAACGAACTATTGTAGTGATTAAAGTTAAATTAAAAATGTGTGTGTAGTATGTCATTATGTGTGTGGATGATACAAAGATAATGATTGTTCTCCACAAATACACAACAATCAGACGAAAAAAACGTGATTTTTAAGGTGACTATAGGGCAGTCAAGTGTTGTTAAACTCAGTGTTTAGCAGAATTTTCCGCCCATTGCCCTATCATAGGCAAAAAGGCCGGCACTCTGAACAAAGGCTACAATAGTCAATATGACACAAAGGCCACAAGCTCGGTTACCGCATAAAACTCACTGCCCGCCAAGGCGTTCGAAATAGGTCAGGACATCCTCCCAGGTCTTGAAGGCGTCGGAGCCGAAATGGACCATCGTGCCCATGAAGTCCTTGCCGCCGTTGGTCTCTGGCTCGGCGTCGATCAGGTAGTCGGCCAGTAGAAGATTCTTGTGGTTCGTTATCGTGACACGGTTCCAGACAGGGACACCGAGGTTCTCCTCGCACCATCCAAAGACCTTCTGACACAATTCGGGATTGTTGTACGGCACCCCGGCGACAATGTGGATGTCATAGTCCGCGGCCAGCGTGGCCACAGCCTTGTGGAACCCGCTGGAGTGGTTGATGATCCTGTCGCTCAGCGAGATGAACAGCACCGGCCTCTGAACGCCATTCTGCCTGTCATCTATCCATTGGATCACCGGCAGCAGCGAATGGAGGATCGCCTCGTCGTTAAGATAGTGCTCGCCGTCGAACCTGACCGCCTGCGGATAATGTCCGGAGAACAGATCGAATGTGTGTACTAGGGTGTCGCGCTTTCCGTAAAGCCCGAAAACCTTGTCCTGGTCCTCCGAAGCCCTTTCGAAGCAATGCGAGCTGACCTCCCGGAAATGTTCCAGAAGGGTTTTTGTGACCAGAAACGATGTCTCGCCATCCTGACGAGGGTTATGGAACTCCTGCCGTCCCAGCCCATTGTTTTTCAGCAGCGTGTCCGCCAGCTGAAACGCCGGGTTCACAAGAATCCTGTCCACGCCGTACAGCATTTCCGCGTACATCGCCCCCATTGAGGAGCCGACAATCAGATCAGGCTTTTCGGACACGACCATATTCCTCAACAACTCCATCGCGTCGAACGGCTCCACCGGCAGATCCGGCGCCAGCACCTGAGCCCGCGGCATCAGCAGCCTCAGCGTCCTGACACTCCCGTTCTGCCCGCTGGAAGCGAACCCGTGCACATAAAGTATCTTTTTCCCGGCCATCAGCCCCGGACGGGCATATTCATAAAGTTCCATAATGACTAATAAAAAACCTCTCACGCACGAAAGTCATTGCAAAGTCACTTTCCGCAAGCGATGAGGAGTTAACCGCAAAAATAACAATTTTCGTAATCAAATGATTGGCCAAGACTTGAAATTCCTGATTGAAATGGTTATCTTTGAGAGATTGATATTTAAAAATGACACTAACAATGACAGATCTGAAAAAAATAGTTGAGCTTTTCGCCATCGAGGGCGAGGTCAAGGAGATAAAGCCGTTGGGCAACGGATTGATCAACGACACGTACAAGGTTGTCACTGAAGGCAATGCGCCGGATTACGTGCTTCAGAGGATCAACAACGCCATATTCACGGACGTGGATCTGCTCCAGAGCAACATCGAGGCCGTGACCAGACATATTCGTAAGAAACTGGAAGCGGCGGGAGAGGATGACATTGACCGCAAGGTGCTGAGGTTCATTCCGTTGAAGTCCGAGGGAGAGAAGGTTGAAGTGCTGATGAGCGAGAAGCCGAAGACATATTGCCTGGAAGACGGCAAGTTCTGGAGGGTTTCGGTGTTCATCAATGACGCCTACACCTACGAGACCGTCAATCCGGAGTATTCAGAGTACGCCGGCGAGGCTTTCGGGGCTTTCGAGGCGATGCTTGCCGACATCCCGGACACGCTCGGAGAGACGATTCCGGACTTCCACAACATGGAGCTGAGGCTCAGGCAGTTGGTCGAGGCTGTCAGAGAGGACAGGGCCGGACGTCTGCATGCAGATGACAAGACAGGAGATCAGGAACTTCACAGGATACTGGAAGACATCGACAAATACGGGGTCCAGATGTGCAAGGCCGAGCAGCTGCACCGTGAGGGAAAGCTTCCTAAAAGAATATGCCACTGCGACACGAAGGTCAACAACATGATGTTCGACAAGGACGGCAAGATCCTCTGCGTCATCGATCTGGACACCGTGATGCCAAGCTATGTGTTCTCGGACTTCGGAGACTTCCTGCGCACCGCCGCCAACCCTGTGGCCGAGGATTCGCCGGAACTGGACAAGGTCGATTTCGATATGGAGATATTCAAGGCCTTCGCAAGAGGCTATCTGAAAGGCACGAAACCGTTCCTGACCCCGGTCGAGAGGGAGAATCTGCCGTACGCCGCCTGCCTGTTCCCGTTTATGCAGGCCGTCCGCTTCTTCGCCGACTACATAAACGGCGACACCTACTACAAAATCAAGTACCCGGAGCACAATCTCGTCCGCACCCGCAACCAGATGAAACTCTTCCACTCCGCCCTCGGCAAGGTTCCTCAGATGATGGAATTCATCACAGATTGTCATTGACTTAGCTACTAAAGAGAATCCAACCCTCCGATTAATAAGATATATGCTCGAACAGGAACTGCAACAATATCTTCTTCGCGAATATCCTCAGGAGAATGCGCGGTGCGAATGGAAAGAGTTCAAGAACTTGAAGAACTCTTTTTGTGGAGATGAGAAAGACGATGTCATCTCGTATGTCTCTGCCATCGCGAATATGGAGGGTGGACATCTTGTGATAGGTGTACAAGACAACTCTTTGAGGATCATCGGAACCGACACTTATAATTATAATCGTCAGAAAGCGACACTGAGATTGACAGAACGCTGTGCCAATCTCTCGACAGAAGGACTTGACGTGGAAGAATTTGTCACCGATGACACTGGCAAGAAAGTATGGGTAATACATATTCCTAAGCACCGCCCCAAACTTCCTGTCTATGCCCACAATAAAGCATGGCAACGAATAGAGGATTCCTTGGTTGAGCTGACTCAAGAAAGGCTGAATGCCATTCTTGAAGAGAACAGTCCGGTTTATGACTGGTCAGCGGAGATTGTGCCAAACGCCACGTTGAACGACCTTGACACCAAAGCATTGGAAAAGGCACGTAATGAATATAAGTCTGTTCATCCTCGTTTGGCCAAAGAAGTTGAGACTTGGGATGATATGGAATTGCTATGCCACGCTGGTGTGGCCATAAAAAGGAAACTGACACGGGCGGCAATCTTACTCTTAGGCAAAGAGACATCCACCCACTTGATCAGCCCTGCCGTGGCTACCATCACCTGGGTGCTTGTTGATGAGCATAACGAGAAAATTGACTACGAACATTTCTCTACACCTTTCATCCTGACTGTCAATGAAGCTCTGTCAAAGATCAGGAATCTTAACCAGCGTATTCTGCCAGGAGGGACTTTGTTTCCTGACATCGTCAAGCAATACGATGACTATAGCATACGCGAAGTTCTCCACAATTGTATCGCTCATCAGGACTACACAATGCAGGAGCGAATAACCATGGTAGAGGAACCCGATTCAATAACATTCGCCAACGGAGGTTTCTTTTTGCCTGGATCAGTCAAAAACGCAATTGAACAAAACGGCCCGCAGAAGTTCTACCGTAACTATGTATTATGCCAAGGTATGGTCAATTTCAATATGATAGACACCATAGGAAGAGGAATACGTAAAGTATTCACGGAACAACAGAAGCGATTCTTTCCTATGCCGGATTATCAGATTGACCAAGCAAAGAAAGAGGTGGTTGTAAAAATCTACGGCAAGATTCTCGATGAGAAGTACTATAGGTTGTTAAGAGCAAATCAAGACCTCTCATTATTTGACTGCATAGCTTTGGATATGGTGCAAAAGCACGAGATAATTGACAAGGAAACCACTTCTCGTTTAAAGAAGCTTCATCTTGTGGAAGGACGCTATCCAAAGTTGTTCCTATCTGAATATGTAGCAAAAACCGCTGATAATGACGAGCTAAAGACAGAATACATCAAGAACAGGAGTTTTAATGACAGCCACTTCAAGGATATGATCATCTCATATCTACGTTCATTTGGCGGAGCCACCAGAGGCGAGTTGAACACACTACTTAGGTCTAAGTTATCCGACATTTTGACTGATGAGCAAAAAAGCCGTAAAATCGGCAACTTACTATCAACCCTAAAGAAAAATGGAGTCATCAGACTAACAGAAGGCAAGAGGTGGATTTTAGTCGAACTTTAGTCGAACTTTAGTCGAAATACAATTAGCACATTCATCAAAACGGCAGGGCAAATCTTTGATTATAAAGCGTTAGCACTCAAACCATAATTTAGTCAAACTTAACAATGTTAAGTCGAACTTTCTCTTGTAAAGGAGAATATGGAGGAACAATTTAAAATCATGATAAATATTATACACATATAAAATTCACGCACAATGAAACGCAGGGATTTTCTTAGGACGGCGGGGATGGTGACCGCCGGGAGCGGACTGCTCATCGGGACGGGGGGACTCGTCACAGGATGCGCCGGCAAGGAGAGCGGCGGTAATATTCCTAAACCATACAAAGTTGGCGGCTCGGCCAGAATGAAGCTGAGTTTCGAGCCGTATGAGCTCAAGCTGCGGCACACGTTCACCGTGGCGTCATATTCAAGGACCACCACGCCGGATGTGCAGGTGAAGATTGAATATGACGGGTTCACCGGCTATGGCGAGGCTTCGATGCCGCCGTACCTCGGACAGACCGTGGAGAGTGTCTGCAACTTCCTGGGCAAGGTCAATCTGGAGCAGTTCAGCGACCCGTTCCAGATCGATGACATCCTGACTTATGTGGATGGGATCAACGAGGGCGACACCGCCGCGAAGGCTGCCGTGGACATCGCGCTGCACGACCTTGTGGGACAGTTGATGGGCCAGCCGTGGTACCGGATCTGGGGGCTCAACGCCGCCAAGGCTCCTAACACAACCTTCACGATCGGAATCGACACCGCCGACGTGGTGCGCGAGAAGACTAAGGAATGCGCCGAGCAGTTCAATATTCTTAAAGTCAAGGTCGGGCTCGACAATGACAAGGAGATGATCGAGACCATCCGTGAGATCACCGACCTGCCTCTCGCCGTGGACGCCAATCAAGGCTGGAAGGACAGGGAGAAGGCGCTTGAGATGATCCATTGGCTTAAGGATCACGGCGTTGTGATGGTCGAGCAGCCGATGCCGAAGGAAATGCTGGACGACAACGCATGGCTGACAGAAAGGAGTCCGCTGCCGACATTCGCCGACGAGGCCATCCAGCGCCTGACGGACGTGCAGAGGGTCAAGGGAGCATATTCAGGAATCAACATCAAGCTGATGAAGTGCACCGGAATGCGGGAGGCCTGGAAGATGCTGAACTACGCCCGCGCCGAGGGGATGAAGGTGATGGTCGGCTGCATGACCGAGACGTCCTGCGCCGTGACCGCCGCCGCCCAGCTCTCCCCTGCCGTGGATTTCGCCGACCTCGACGGCAACCTCCTGATTGCCAACGACCGCTTCGAGGGCATGACCGTAGTAAACGGCAAGATCACCCTTCCCGACCGCCCTGGACTCGGGCTTAAACTGTTGTAAGTTATGGCGATGAAAAGAAAAGAGATAGTTCTTTGGGCGCTGGTGGCGCTCGCGCTGGCGGCGAACTTCTGGCTGCCGAGGCAGATGAGGTACAGATATTCCTGGGACAAGGATCTGGCACAAAGGATGGCGACGGAGTTCAGCGCCACGCGGGAGGATGTCAAGGAATATATTCAGAAATATGTTCCTGATGTCACTGACGAGCAGATCGACAAGTGGACAGCTTCCGGAGAGCTGGAGGCGATGCAGATCGGGAAGCGCACGATGTACTTCACGGCGGCCGCACGCAACCTGTTCAGGATCAATCCCGAATTAGCCGCGATAAAGGCTGCGGCAGATTCAAAGGACGAGGACTTGTCCAAGAGCGGGACCTCGCTGAGCGGCCACGAAGCCATTGACGCGGTGACGATTCCTGAGATCAAGAGGCAGGTTCTGGAGAACCTCGCCGATGGCAAGGAAAATCCTTACTTCGCCCTGCCGAAGAGAATGAAAGTGACGTTCACCCTGACCGTCCACGCCAACACCTTGCGCCCAGGCCAGACACTCCGCTGCTGGCTGCCGCTTCCTCGCCAGGATGTGGCCCGCCAGACCGACTTCAAATTCATAGAGGCCGGAGCCAACGGCGCGGCGTACCCTGTGGAGCAGCTCACATTCTCGGAACCTTCGCACCCGCACAGCAGCGTCTATATGGAGGCCAAGACCGTAAAGAACAAACCGACCGTCTTCCACGAGATCTTTGAATATACCTCCAGCGGCGAATGGCACCCTATCGATCCGTCCAAAGTCCTGGCCTACAATGTCAATGATCCTGAATATAAGGAATATACCGCAGAACGTGAGCAGCACGTGATCTTCACGGACAGGCTCAAGGCCGCCGCAGATTCAGTCACCGCCGGCATCGAGAACCCTTACCTTCAGGCCAAGGCGATCTACACCTGGATCGACAAGACATTCCCGTGGGCGTCGGCCCGAGACTACTCCACGATTGGGAATATTCCCGAATATGTCCTGACGAACCACCACGGCGACTGCGGCCAGGTGACACTGCTGTTCATCACGATGTGCCGCTACAAAGGGATTCCAGCCAGATGGCAGAGCGGTCTGATGATGCACCCGGGCGCCGGCAACCTCCACGACTGGGGTGAGGTCTATTTCGAAGGCTATGGCTGGATTCCGGTTGACCAGAGTTTCGGAATAACCTCCTACGGCGGCGATTTCTTCCTCGGCGGCATCGAGCCATACAGAATGGTGATCAACTCCGATTTCGGCGGCAATCTCGATCCCGAGAAGAAATATCCTCGCAGCGATACCGTTGATTTCCAGCGCGGCGAGGTCGAATGGGACAAAGGCAACCTCTACTTCACGCAGTGGGACTACGATTTCAAGATTGAGTATCTGGACTAAGGAACAGTTTCCCTGTATTACATAAGAGAGTGACCCCGAAAGAGGTTTCCGGGTCACTCTTTTCTCATATTCATATCTGTCGAACCTTAGTGAATTTTCACTTTACATTCCGGCCACAATTCTATCCAATCTCTCTGTGACCTTTTTCTTAAGTTCTTGAGACGAGCTGATGTCCATCTCATCCGAAACGCCCAGATAGAAACTGCAGGCGGCATCCAAAGAAAGGGAATTGAACAGAACAGTCTTGACCCTCCAGCCACCGCTTTCCATTTTCTGAATATATCCCACAGCCGACGGATTTTGATCAAGGAACTGGTTCTTCCCCCTGGTCGTCTTCAGCACGATGTCAAACGGGATGTTCTCGTTTCCGGAAAAACCGAAAATGTCAAGCTCGTATGTCTTGTGAAGTTTGGCATATTTCCATCTCTCATCCAAGACCTTGACCACATCCGCACGCCGAAGATGGAACACCTTGTTTTTCCGGTCCTTAGGATCAAACGCCCAAAGAGAGTCACAACGCTTGTTATCTGTGAAAGCGAACGCCTCCACCTTTCTGTCCTTGTCTGATGTGTTGCTGTTCGAAGAGTCATAGCCGACCAGACATATCGTATGTCCCGAGTTTATGGCACGTCTCGCGGCATCGATCTTGTCAGCCATTCCGCTTCGGAGAAGATACTTTCTGTTCCGCAGTTCCTCCTCGATGGTAGCGCTCATGACCTTGCTCTCGGAACCAGACCTATAGTATGCGACACCATTGAGGTACACCACTCCCTCCTTCGCCGGCTGGACGCACAGATCCAGCACTTTGCCGTCATAACAGATTCTCGGAGTGACGTTCTGATATGTGTCAGGGAAACGGTCCCGGATCTTTCCCATCACGATCACCCTCATGTATTCATCCTCGACATCCCCTGCCGCTTTTATCTCCCCTTTTTTAATGAGTTCGTCAATGTCCGCCTGAAAGCCGGAAACGAAACGCCTTTTCTCATCGGTTCCGATATACAAATGGCTCTCGCCTTGCTCCGCGTACCTGTTCATAAAAGCGCAGATTGTCTTCATGCATTTGAAGCTCTGCGACGTCTCGTTGAACAGTCCGGTCTCATTGTCGAAGACCCATGACATCTTATGCTCGATGTTCTCTCCTTCCGGCATAAACGGGAATCTGCCATCATCCTCAACCTTCGCCACAATTGAGTCCGACACACCGAGAATCGTGCAGATTTCCCTATGAAGGTCTATGCGGAGACGTTCCAGAGACGGGGTGCCCATAAACCGGTTGGCGGCCTGGATCAACTTGGCGACAGCTGACATGGATGTACCCGGCAGCTGCCTGATGGTGCGGTCAAACACCTCCGACTCTTCCGGCTTTCCGTATAAGGCAAGGATGTTGGTGATCACTCCCATAGTCAAAATCCTTTCTCCGGAAAGATTCCTCTTGTCAAATGGTTTGATCGAGTCGAACTCCATCCTGGCGAAGGAAACAAGGGTGTCAAGATAGTCAAAGCTTGTCACATAGTATCCGAAATCAGAATCATCACCCAATATGAAAGCCAGTGAGGTGCATGTTCTCATGACATCACGGCGGTTTTCGGTACCGATGACCACACTTTCCGACCTCAGTTCCTCAATCCGGTGGAATTCAGTCAGGAACTCTGAGGATATTCTCTTAATCTCAGGCTTTTTAGGTGCCGGAGACAGGATCTTCTTGTTCAGATAAAGAAGGGAATGTATGAAGTTGTCTCTCGCCTCGCTCTCATCAAACGGTTTGTCGTCAATTTCATCATCAGACACTTCCGCGATGATGAAGTCGTACTTCTTGTCATAATCCACGATGTCCAGACATTTCTGCGTGAAGCGCGGATAAAATTCGTCTCCCTTTGTACGCACAAGAAAGCCTTCCCTTGTCAGCCAAGTGTTTGGAACCTCGCCACATCGTTGGAACAAAAGGGTTCCCACTGTGCTCTCGAATGTCGAGCCGTCATCCTGTGTGGCCCAATAACGATCGTAGATAAAATCAATTACCGTGTCATCAATACTGAAACACTCCTGCTCTTTGAGGTACTCCACATTGATGACATCTCCCACCCTCATGTTCCTTGCGAAGTCCGTCATGTACAAACCTCGGACATTCGACGCTCCGATTATACGGATAGGCCCCGTGACCACCGTGTATGCCGGATCGATACTCTCCGCGAATATGGTGTCATACGTCACGCTCTTCACCCTGACGGTAATCATCTCCCCATCCTCATAAGTCTTCAGGGTAGCCTTATCTTCGTCATCCTCGACTTCGGCACACTCGGCCAGAAACCTATCCATGTCAAAGTCCCCGGACTTTCCCTGCTTCTTAGCCTGCATGACACGCACCTGACCATCCTCTATGACCACGGCAGGGCGAAGAGCTGGCGCTTTCATATTCACAAAAAGACGGCTCATCGAATATATTGAAACACCTTCAGGGTCGATTCTGACCGCGCCATGATTCTGGAACCACCGAATATCCTCGGCCTCATCCATCGAGGCGTTCTCCATCCTCTTCACCAGATCCGGGACATTGAACTCTATGACATCGTCCATGCTATATCCGGCGTCAGTTATCTTTGAAGCCTTGACACACCTCAACACAATCGAGGAGAGTGACCCGGACAATTCCGGCAAGACAAGCGAGAGGAGGTAGCAAAGCATCGACATATAACGGACCGCCTCTTCCTTCTTATCGAACATGCTAAGGTACAGCGTCGTGGCCGCGATGATCTTCGCGTCCCTTTCAAGATCTTTTTTAGCAGAGGACAGGGTGTCAAGCAGTGGACGCGAAACATACATGGCACGTATTTCCTCGCCCCTCTGCACCAACAAAGACGATGTGGTACAGAATGATTTATCTTCATCAAGTTCGGTCTTGTCCTTGAGGAAAGAGTCCCGAAGGTACTTCAAGACATCATTGTAATATTTGTCAATATAGTCCGGCGTCAGCGGAAACCAAGGCAAAGCGTTGTCGATAGCCATAGTCAAAGTGTATTTTCATAAAGGCATGAACCTGATCCATACCTTTACAAAAATACATTTTTTCGCGCCATACACCAAATGTTCAGCCAAGAGAAAATGCAAAACCGATACGCTTCTTACGATTAACGTTGATCAAGGGATTAATCCTGCGACGTGTTTTCCTCAACGAAAATCCTGATCGACTCCTGCTGTTCCGAATCTGAGCTCTCAAGCACTCCGGCGGCCATCCAGTAGGCGTACTTACCAGTGCAGAACTCTGACAGGGATTCGATGTCAGTGCCATAGCGGAACTCGATGTGGTGCGTGCCTGCCGGTGTGTCGGAACGCATAGCGAAACAACGGAACTCGTCCTCGTTGCCATCCTTGGAGTTGAAGAAATAGAAGTCATAGTCAGCGTTATAGCTGTCGAAGACATATTCGTGAGAGAAGATCTCATTGCCAGACGCGTCAAGGCCCTTTATGCCGCCTTTGCCGTCAAAGACGAAACGGCTCACGCCCTGCTTGAAATCGCAGTTGAACTGGAATCCGTTCCGCCAGCCATCAGCCCCGTCTCCGAAACACTCAGTGGCGGCCTCTCCGGTCAATGTGCCTGACATAGAGGCCTTCAGTGCTTCGACTGTCGATTGCGCGGCCTCTGCACCCACTGCCTTTTCGCATTCCGAAAGCCAGTAGGCATCCCATTTCGGGTTCAGCGAAGTATTCTCGCTGAAGAGTTCCTCGTAAGTTCCTTTGAGATCTTTCTGAAGCTGTGCGGCGGCCTCGGCGGATCCCACTTCAGGAACTTTACCGGTACCACAGGACGTAGAAAACACAATGGCGCAGAGGGCCAAGATCAAATTAGCGGCGATATTCTTCATTTCCAATCATTTTAAGATTCCAGTCCGCAAATATAGCCTTTAGACAATTCTTCAGAAATCCTAATTTGTTGGTATTTTCTTCAAATGTTGTCCTGGGATATATTCCTGATCACCCGGCAAGGGTTGCCTACAGCGACGCAGCGGGCGGGGATGTCACGTGCGACAACGCTTCCGGCACCAACGGTGGAACCTATCATTAAAGAGCCGTGTCTTTCCAAGAGCGTGATTCGCTGAAAATCCCGCCTATAGAGAGTCCGCGGAACCTCTATAAGCGAAAAAAGCCAACTATTACGCCCGTAGAGTTCTAAACCGGTGATGAATCAACCTTTGACCGCCACGAGCCCCATCTCGGCGGCCTTCACCCGCATAAAAGCATCGGCCTCCTCGAAATTGTTGCCGATCTGGCCGTCCAGTATGGCCTCTTTGACATATTCCTTCAGAACACCGATCTCGCGGCACGGGCTCAGGCCATAGACTTCCATTACATATTCGCCGGTAATCGGGTTCTTGAAGTTGCGGATGGCGTCCTTGGCCTCGACTTCGACGAGCTTACGCTTGACAAGCTCGAAATTCTGCCGGATCTTGGCAACCTTGACCGGGTTCTTGGAGGTGATGTCGGCGTTGCAAAGGAGCATCAGGTCATCGATCTCGTTGCCGGCGTCGAACAGGAGACGGCGCACGGCGGAGTCCGTAACCTCCTCATCCACAAGGGCTATAGGGCGATGATGGAGACTGACTAGTTTCTGGACATACTTCATCTTCTCGTTCAGAGGCATCTTGAGAGCCTTGAATATTCTCGGAACCATCTTGGAACCGACTACCTCGTGACCGTGGAAGGTCCAGCCCACCAACGGGTCGAAACGCTTGGCGACCGGCTTGCCGATGTCGTGCAGCAAGGCCGCCCAACGAAGCCACACATTCGGCTGGGTCCTCACCGACTCCACAAAACTGTCTCCGCCCTCATCGGGTGAGAAATCCTCCAAAGTACCGGCCGCGATGCCCTCGATCTCAGAGGCCGCCACATTGTCAACGACCTGGAGAGTGTGTGAGAATATTTCCTTATGTCCCTTTCCGTCAACGGATTCCACCCCTTTGAGTTTCAAGAGATCCGGGAGGATATATTCAAGAAGCCCAGTCTCGTCCATCAGTTTGAAACCCATCGAAGGGTGAGGCGTGATGAGGATTTTGTTCAGTTCCTCGACAATGCGCTCCTTTGAGAGGATTGTCATCCGGTCGCGCATATTCCTCATAGCACGCAAGGATTCCAGGACAATGGTGAATTTTTGCTCCGGCGTGCTGAGCTTTGTGGCGAAACGGATCGCGCGGAGCATCCTGAGAGGGTCGTCGCTGTAGGTCTGCTCCGGCTCCAGCGGGGTGCGGATTATGCCCGCCGCAAGGTCGCGGATGCCTCCGAAAGGATCGACAAGCGCGCCGTAGTCCTCCTTTTGCAAGCTGAACGCCATCGCGTTGATAGTGAAATCCCTGCGTTCCTGATCCTCCTCAAGCGTACCGTCCTCGACAATCGGCTTGCGCGAATCGTGGCGGTAGGACTCCTTCCTGGCCCCGACGAACTCAATCTCCGCCCCGTGCCACTTCAGCATCGCGGTGCCGAAAGTCTTGAATATGGACACGTTGCAATGCCGGCGTTCCTTTTCCTCGATCTTCGCGGCCACTGCCTCGGCCAATTGGATCCCGCTCCCCTCCACCACGATGTCGATGTCATCGTTCGGTCTGCCAAGGAAGCAGTCACGCACATAGCCTCCGATCACGAAAGCCTTCACGCCAAGTTCCTCCGCCGCCGCTGACACAATCCCGAAAATCGGTTTGTCAAGATATCCCTGTGTTATTGTCGCACCCATATTCCTATTTCTGCATTGTCTCCCAATCCGGGAATTGTTTCATCTGAGAATAAGTCTCACCGTCCCGGACGAAGCCAAAAGTCTTCAACCCGTTTGTTATCACCACATATTTCACATTCAGCACCAGATTGTACCGCAGCGCCTGCTCCAGCACTTCCCTGCTCATCGGCACATCCTCCCGCTTGCATTCCACCACCATCAGCGGAGCCGTGTCCCTGCCGTAAACGAGGATATCCGCCCTGAAATCCTTCCCTCCGAACTTCATCGCCACCTCGCTCATCATCATATATTCAGGCACCTTCATCCGCTCCTTCAGCACTCCGATGAACCACTGCCGCACCTTCTCCTCCGGCGTCAGCGCCACCGCCTTCTTCCTCAACGGATCCCAAACCTTCTGCTGCTCCATTGTCTTCTGAATCTATGAATATGCCAACCTTTATTCGTGAATATGCCGACCGAAGTTTATGAATATTATCGTCAGACCTCCGGCTTTTTCACAGCTTCCACCGCAGCCTTCAACGTCCGACGGTAGATGTCCTCGATGATAAGTCCAGAGAGCGTCATTCCGAATATGGCCGTGACGTGAACCGTCGTGCCATTGATCTGCGCCTTCGAGGAACACCACTCGTGGTTCAGCAAGTCCGGATTGCCTGGCCCGTCCTGAGCCTTCGGGCACATACACTTCTCCGTGCCGCAGCTATGGCAATGCCCTCTGTTCGGCAGCACCTCATCGTCATACACGCAGAGGAACTTCTTGGCCGGCATCGTCTTGGCCCTTTTCATCTTCTTCCTCAGCGCCGCCCCCAACGGGCATCCCCGCACGTTCCAGAACTCCGCCACCTTGATTTTCAGCGGATCCACCTTCAGCGCCGCCCCCAGCGAGCAGAAGAACTTCGCCTTGCTTGACGTGGCGTTTAAGATAAGATGCACTTTATCTTTCAGAGAATCAACAGCATCGATAACGTAGTCATATTCATCAAGATTGAACTGTCCCGCCGTCTCCTCGCAGTAGATCTGCTGGACCGCCGTGACCTCAGCCTTAGGGTTGATCTCCAGAAGATGAGCCTTGAGCGCGTCCACCTTCACCTGGCCAACTGTTTTAGTCGTCGCCATAAGCTGCCGGTTCACATTAGTGATGCAGATCCTGTCCGAGTCCACGATCGTCAGTTTCGTGATCCCGCTGCGCACCAGTCCCTCCGCACACCAGCTCCCGACTCCCCCGACTCCGAATATGATCACCCTGACAGCCGCCAGAGCCTCCATAACATCATCGCCCAGAAGCAGTTCTGTACGGTTGTATATCGCTTTCTCAATCGTGTTCTTTGCCATAGCCTGCAAAGTTAACAATCCTTAAGGAATATTCTTAAAGCTTTGCCTATCATTTTTTAACAATGAGCCCACTTTCAAATGTTGGAAAGGCTATTTGGGATGCCGCCTGTCATCGCTATCGGGAGCCGTGGAGGATAATCTTTTACAGCTCAGCACATAAGCCATTATCCTTCAGTCGTTTTCCACTATAGGTAACAATGATATTATTTGATTATGACTACATTATGCGGCACCAACTCAGAATCAGCCAATGGCGCACAACGCCCTGATTAGCAAAGATATAGTTAACAACCTTCAGTCCAATTCTCCCAAAGGCAACAGCTTATTTTTCAGATTATCAAAAAGTTACCTCCCACATCAAATTTTCTTTATGATTTGAAACAAATCTGGAATATTCATCGTATCTTTGTCACAAATCGCTTGGGGATGTTCTGGTTTTGACAGCAATGATTCCGGGCGGTAAGCACGTCGGGCTCCTGGAGGGCCGGCCCGCCAAACTGGATCTCCAAAAATTTAGTTGCTGATAACAACTACGCACTCGCTGCCTAATCGACCAAGTCGCATTAGCTTAATCCGAGCCGCCTAGGATGCGGTTCCGACGAGTATCCCGCGGACTTTACGCCTTCTCTGTTCCGAGTTCGGGGTATCATTCAAGAAGGACGCACCGGAGGACTCCTTTAAATCCGGCCAAGCCTCAAAGGATAAGCTTCGGTTAGCCCGTCTTCCGGCAGGCCGCGGCCGACAACCAAAGGACGACTAAGCGTGTAGAAAGCCTCTTGGCGCGTTGTTTGGACGGCGGTTCGACTCCGCCCATCTCCACAATATTGATTGATTTACAATTAATTAAGCCAATTAAACACAATTCTAAACACAACATTTAGGATTGTGTTTATTTGGTTCTTCCGCAATTTAGTTGAAGCACAGGAAGGGCGGTCTGTATACGGACTGTATGTGGGAATGCATTCATCAAACGCATCATTACGAGTAACCTGAGGGTTAGCGGACATATTCAAGCAAGCATATTCATTAGAAATTGCGGCGAGCGTTTCGTACGGTATTCTTTGATTTCGTACATTTGTCGGGAGGGAGTTGGTGATTATTTGGAAATAATCTGTACATTCGTGGGCGAAAGATCTGGAATTGATGGGTAAATATCTTGTCATAGAGACTACGGCCAGCCTTCTGCGGATTCCTTTGGAGAGCCTTGTGTATGTCAAGGCGGAGGGAAACTACAGTCGGATATTCACTGTCCTTGACGTGGTGAAAGGCAGCAAGGGCACGTTGGTGACGTACAAGCTGGGGTGGATCCACAACAGTTTGTCCGATGTGATCGGCGATGTAGAGAGCAAGACTATCGTCAGGGCGGGAAAAAGCCACATCATCAATCTGGATTTTGTCTCTGAGATCAACATCTCACAACAGACGTTGGCCTTGTCAGACCGCGACAGGTTCAATGTGGTGCTTTCCGACGGGCTGTCAAGAGAAGTGCTGAAAGCCTTGAAGTCCGCTCTTGGCAATGACAACAACGACTAAACGAAGACTCAAATGAACAGACAGGACTACGATAATGTGCGAGACGATGAAGTCATCTTCATAGGGGGTGACAAAGGTCGAAGCGTCAACGGGAACAAACCTCCCAAGCGGCCGAAGTGGCTGATCCCTGCCATCACGTTGGCTGTGCTGGCCGCAGTGGCCTTGATCGTGGTCTGCGGGAGAGGCGAAAAGGCCGTGAGCGACGAGCAGACGGGACTGTTCGAGGAAAGCGTGGAGTCGAAAAGCGATTCTTTGATGACCGTCGCCACGGAAGACCCGGACTCCTGCGGGGTGGCATATTCAGAGAAAATAGACACCACGGTCGCGGGCGGCGTCCCGCTGACTTTGTACATCCCGCACTGCGCCGTTCCGGAACTCTCAGTCGGCGCGCCCGAAGCGGACAAGAGTGAATATGTCCTCGCGGCCCAGGCTGCGGACATCCGCGCGGACAACCGCGAGATTCTCGGATCCTTTGTGCTCAAAGGAGAAGTGCTGGCTCAAGGAATATCCAAGAAGGGCTATTGCGCCATCATCGACGGCCGGATCACAATCGGAGTCGCCGAAAACACGGACCTTTTCGACAAGGCCGTCGAGACGGAAGGCTACTTTTTCAGGCAATATCCTCTCGTGGACAACAGCTCGCCAGTTGATAACAATCTGAAGAGTTCCACTGTCCGCAAGGCGCTTTGCTCGAAGGCCGGCGAGATATTCATAGCAGTCTCCCGCGAGGAGATGACGATGCAGGATTTCGCCGCCGCTCTCGCCGCATTCGAAGTGGACAACGCGATCTACCTCGTCGGAAGCGCCTCGTCCTACGGCTGGTATATTCCAAAGGAAGAGGAAATTGTGGAATTCGGCATCAACGTGCACCGCCGTTCCTACCGGAACGAGTCCTACATCCGCTGGCGGAAGGCGGAATAACCCGGCAATTATAGCCCAAAGGCAGCCGTTCAAATGAACCGGGCGGGGACATCGGTCGCTTCGACAGGCTCAGCGACCATGAAAAACGCATTTTCTGTTCATATTTAAAAGAGAATCGGAAGATTCCCTTCGGTTTTGCAATGAATATTGGGAAAATATTCATAAATTTATAGCGACATATTAAAAACACATAACCACTATGGCAAAGATTATAGAATGCGTGCCCAATTTCAGTGAAGGGCGAGACAAAAATGTTATTGATCAGATCGTTAAGGCCATCGCTTCGGCCAAGGTGACGGTCAACGGCAACGAGGAGGGCGTCAAGGTGCTCGACGTGGATCCGGGCGAGGCGACCAACAGGACTGTCGTGACCTTCGTGGGCAGCCCCGAAGCTGTGCTGGAGGCGGCTTTCCAAGGAGTCAAGTATTCCGGCGAGGTGATCGACATGAGGCATCACCACGGGGCGCACCCTCGGTCGGGGGCGTGCGATGTGCTGCCGCTCGTGCCGGTCGCGGAGACGACTTTGGAAGAGTGCGCGGAACTGGCGCGCGGGCTGGCGAAAAGGATCTACGACGAGCTCGGCATTCCTTGCTACTGCTACGAGGCGGCGGCGTTCAAGCCGGAAAGGAAGAACCTCGCGGTCTGCAGGGCCGGGGAATATGAAGCCCTGCCGGAGAAGATCGCCGATCCTGCCAAGGCACCGGACTTCGGGCCTAAGGAATATAACGAGACAGTGGCGAAGAGCGGGGCTATCAATGTGGGAGCCAGAGACTTCCTTGTGGCCGTCAACTATAATCTCAACACGACCTCAACCCGCCGCGCGATGGCGATCGCGTTCGATGTGCGTGAGAAAGGACGCAAGATGCGCGAGGGCGGAAGCCTGACCGGAAAGGTCCTCAAGGACGAGAACGGCAAGGACCGCTGGCAGTCTGGAACCCTCAAGGGGTGCAAGGCAATTGGTTGGTACATTGATGAATATGGCATCGCTCAGGTCTCGATGAACATCACCGACATCAAGACGACACCTCTGCACGTGGCCTACGAGGAAGTCTCCAGAGCCGCCGCCGCCAGAGGACTCAGGGTCACCGGAGCCGAGATCGTCGGACTGGTACCGAAGCGTGTGCTGATGGAGGCCGGAAAGTTCTACCTTGAGAAGCAGGAGCGCTCGCTCGGAATCTCGGACGAAGAAATAATGAAGATAGCAGTCAAGTCGATGAGCCTTGACGACCTCAAGCCGTTCAACCCGCACGAGAAGGTCATTGAATATCTTATGGAAGATCCTGAGCAGATGGCCATTAAGGAGAGGCTCATCAGAATGACGCTAAAGGGATTCGCCGAGGAGACGGCATCCGAGTCTCCTGCCCCGGGCGGCGGATCGATCTCCGCCTATATGGGAGCCCTAGGAGCGGCCCTCGGCACAATGGTCGCAAATCTTTCAGCCCACAAGAGAGGCTGGGATGACCGCTGGAAGGAGTTCTCCGACTGGGCCGAGAAGGGACACGCCGTAATGCGGGAGCTGGTAAGCCTCGTCGATGAGGACACCGCGGCGTTCGACAAGATTATGGCCGCGTTCGGGCTTCCTAAGGGAACGGATGAGGAGAAAGCTGCACGTTCCGAGGCAATCGAAAAGGCCACTCTATACGCCACACAGGTGCCTCTGCGCACGATGAAAGCCTCGTTCAAGGCCTTCGGGATCACAAGGGCGATGGCCGAGACCGGAAACCCAAACTCCGTTTCAGACGCCGGAGTGGGAGCTTTGGCGGCACGAAGCGCGGTTCTCGGAGCGCAACTCAACGTGAAGATCAACGCCGCTTCCCTGAGCGACAAGGCCAAGGCCGCCGAACTCGTTGCAGAGGCCAATGAGATCGCGGCGAAGGCAGTTGTGGAAGAGAAAGAGATTCTGGACATCGTAAACTCGAAGATCAATGGATAAGTTTCAGGAAGAGATACTTGCGGGCATCCCGCAGGACAGGCTCCCGGAGCCGAAACCTTATGACAAGACGATCAACCACGCCCCGAAGCGCAAGGACATCCTCACTGCCGAGGAGAAAGTGCTGGCGCTGAAGAACGCGCTGAGATATTTCCCGGCCAAGTTCCACGCTGAACTGGCGCCGGAGTTCGCCCAGGAACTCAAGGACTACGGACGCATCTACATGTACCGCTTCCGCCCGTCCTACGACATGTACGCCAGACCGATCGATGAATATCCTTGCCGGAGCCGCCAGGCCGCGGCCATCATGGCGATGATCCAGAACAACCTGGATCCGAGGGTGGCGCAGCATCCGCACGAGCTGATCATCTACGGAGGCAACGGAGCAATATTCCAGAACTGGGCGCAGTACCGGCTGACGATGAAGTACTTGGCCGAGATGACCGACGAGCAGACACTCTCGATGTACTCCGGCCATCCGATGGGACTCTTCCCGAGCCACAAGGACGCTCCGAGGGTCGTAGTGACCAACGGAATGGTCATCCCGAACTATTCGAAGCAGGATGACTGGGAAAGATTCAACGCATTGGGAGTGTCACAGTACGGCCAGATGACAGCCGGATCGTATATGTACATCGGTCCCCAGGGGATCGTGCACGGAACGACGATCACGGTGATGAACGCGGCACGCAAGCAACTGAAAGCCAGAGGTATCGCAGGAACAAGAGAGAATATGAAGGGAATGCTATTCGTGACAGCCGGCCTGGGCGGAATGTCGGGAGCGCAGCCTAAGGCCGGAAACATCGCCGGGGTCGTGAGCGTCACAGCCGAGATCAATCCGCTCGCCGCCCGCAAGCGTTACGACCAAGGCTGGGTCGATGAGCTGCACGAGAATCTGGACGAGCTTATCCCGCGCATCCGAAAGGCGATGGAGAACAAGGAGACCGTCTCGCTGGCCTATGTGGGCAACGTCGTGGATCTCTGGGAGAGACTCGCGGCCGAGAATATTCCTGTGGACCTCGGTTCGGACCAGACATCGCTCCACAATCCGTGGGCCGGAGGCTACTACCCTGTCGGCCAGTCGTTTGAGGAGTCCGTCAAGATGATGGCCGAGGAGCCGGAGAAGTTCCGTGAGGCGGTGCGCGCGTCGCTGAGAAGGCACGTCGCCGCGATCAACAGGCTGTCAGCCGGCGGCATGTACTTCTTTGACTACGGCAACGCCTTCCTGCTGGAATCCTCAAGGGCCGGAGCGGACATATTAAAGGCAGACGGCACCTTCCGCTATCCGTCTTACGTCCAGGACATTATGGGGCCGCTCTACTTCGACTACGGTTTCGGCCCGTTCCGCTGGGTCTGCATGAGCGAGAGGCCGGAAGACCTCGCCAAGTCCGACGAGATAGCCGTGAATATTCTTAAAAAGGAATTGGAAACGGCTCCGGAAGAGATTCAGGGACAGCTGAACGACAATATTCATTGGATAGAGGAAGCCGGCAGGAACAATCTGGTGGTAGGGTCGCAGGCCCGCATCCTCTACGCCGACTGCGAGGGCAGGACCAAGATCGCCCTGGCCTTCAACAAGGCCATCCGCAAGGGTGAGATTTCCGCGCCGATCGTGCTTGGCCGCGACCATCACGACGTTTCCGGCACAGACTCCCCGTTCCGCGAGACATCCAACATCTACGACGGATCCCGGTTCACCGCCGACATGGCCATCCAGAACGTCATCGGTGACGGTTTCCGGGGAGCCACCTGGGTTTCCATCCACAACGGAGGCGGAGTCGGCTGGGGTGAGGTCATCAACGGAGGCTTCGGCATGGTGATCGACGGATCGGCTGATTCGGACAGGCACATCACCCAGATGCTGTTCTGGGACGTGAACAACGGAATAGCCCGCCGCAGCTGGGCGCGCAACGAAGGCGCGGAACATGCCATAATGAGGGAAATGGAACGCACACCGGAACTTACGGTGACAGTTGCGAACCACACAGACGAAAACATTGTCAGAAAAGCGATTGAGGAACTATGACACACATCATCTCACACGAACATCTGAGCCTTGGAAGGCTTAAGGAGATAATTGAGAACCACGAGAGGGTCGAACTCGGCCCGGAGGCCGTGGCGGCCATTGAGAAATGCCGTAAGTACCTGGACAGCAAGATGGAGGACATCGGTCGCCCGGTCTATGGAGTCACCACCGGATTCGGTTCCCTGTGCAACGTGACCATCCCTGCCGACCAGCTCTCGCAGCTCCAGCACAATCTGGTGATGTCCCACGCCTGCGGAACCGGCGAGACTGTACGCCCGCAGATCGTGAGGCTGATGCTCCTGCTTAAGGCCCAGTCCCTTTCCTACGGTCATTCCGGAGCGCAGCTGATTACTGTCCAGAGGCTTCTGGACATGTTCAACAACGACATCCTCCCGGTAGTCTACCAGCAGGGATCCCTCGGTGCTTCCGGCGACCTCGCTCCCCTCGCCCACCTCAGCCTACCGCTGATCGGTCTCGGAGAGGTTCTCTACAAGGGTAAGGTCAGACCAAGCAAGGAGGTCTGGGACGAGATGGGTTGGGAACCTATCAGCCTTCAGTCCAAGGAGGGTCTCGCTCTTCTGAACGGAACCCAGTTCATGAGCGCCCACGCCATCTGGTCGCTCATCCAGTGCCACAGGCTTTCCGAATGGGCCGACAGGATCGGCGCGATGTCACTGGAAGCCTATGACGGCCGCGTCGAGCCGTTCCTGCCTCTGACCCACCAGCTTCGTCCGCACAAGGGACAGATCGACACCGCGACCAGATTCATGACCCTGCTGGATGGCAGCGAACTGATAAGGAACCACAAGGAACATGTTCAGGATCCATATTCATTCCGGTGCATCCCTCAGGTTCACGGAGCGGTCAAGGACAGCATCCGCTACGTCGAGTCGGTGATCGAGAACGAGATCAACAGCGCGACGGACAATCCGAACGTCTTCCCTGACGAGGACATGATCATCTCCGCCGGCAACTTCCACGGAGAGCCTATCGCCATCCCGATGGACGCCCTGGCGATCGCCATGTCCGAACTCGCAAACATCTCTGAAAGACGAATATACAGATTGATCTCCGGCCAGCGTGGTCTGCCGAAATTCCTTGTCGCCACGCCGGGACTCAACAGCGGCTTCATGATTCCGCAGTACACGGCGGCCTCGATCGTGAGCCAGAACAAGGGACTCTGCTGGCCGGCGTCAGTGGACTCCATCCCATCCTCACAGGGTCAGGAGGATCACGTCAGCATGGGTTCCAACGCCGCGACAAAGCTCGTCCGCGTCATCGACAACTGCGAGGAAGTGCTTGCCATAGAGCTGTTCAACGCCGCACAGGCGCTCGACTTCAGGCACCAGATCGCCGGCAACAAGTCCTCGGAGGCCATCGAAGGCATATTCAGTGACTACCGCAAGGTCGTGCCGTTCATCAGCGATGATGTCTACATGCACCCGCTCATCCAGAAATCTATCGAGTTCATAAGATGAGCATAATCACCCACATCTGCGAACTGGTCGGAATCGTTCCTGAAGGCGTTCTGCGCAAGCAAGGCGCCGAGATGGACGAGGTCGGCTCCTTGCGGGACGCTTACCTCACGATCGAGGGCGAACGAATCTCTGGTTTCGGGAATATGTCCGAGTGCCCGGTGCCCGGCCCACAAGATGAAGTAATTGACGCAGAGGGCGGTATGGTGATGCCGGCCTTCTGCGACTCCCACACCCACATCTGCTACGCCGGAACCCGTGAGCAGGAGTTCATCGACAAGATCAACGGCCTGAGCTACGAGGAGATAGCCGCCCGCGGAGGCGGGATCCTCAACTCCGCCGATCTGCTCCACCGCACGAGCGAAGAGGAATTATATTCACAGACAATGGCGCGCGTGCGGGAGATGATCGCCAAAGGAACCGGCGCCATCGAGATCAAGAGCGGCTACGGCCTGACCCTTGAGGACGAGCTGAAGATGCTGCGGGTGATCCGCCGCGTCAAAAAGGACTCCCCCGCCACCATCAAGGCGACCTTCCTCGGGGCGCACGCCGTCGGCAGAGCCTTCAAAGGCCGGCAGAATGAATATGTCAACCTCGTCTGCGAGGAGATGATTCCTGCCGTCGCCGCCGAAGGGCTTGCTGAATATGTCGATGTGTTCTGCGACGAGGGATTCTTCACGGTCGCTGAAACGGATCGAATTCTTTCTGCCGGTGAGCGTTACGGTCTCATTCCGAAAATCCACGCCAACGAGCTTGCCTGCTCCGGCGGCGTGCAGGTGGCCGTGAAGCATAACGCTCTTTCGGTCGATCACCTTGAGCGCACGACAGACGCTGAGATCGAGGCTCTTAGAGACTCCCGCACGATGCCGACGATGCTCCCCGGCTCCTCATTCTTCCTCGGCATCCCCTACGGCAGGGCCAAGGAATATGTCAGCGCAGGTCTGGGCATAGCCCTAGCCTCAGACTACAATCCGGGATCCTCACCTTCCGGCGACATGCGTTTCGTGATGGCCTTAGGCTGCATCAGAATGCGCCTCACCCCGGCCCAGTCATTCAACGCCTGCACCCTCAACTCCGCCTACGCGATGGGCGTCGCTGAGGAACTCGGCTCTGTGACCGTCGGCAAACTCGCCAACCTGATCGTCACGAAACCCGTCCCGTCCCTAGCCTACATCCCGTACTGCCACCAGACCCCGTTCATCGCCAAGGTTCTCCTCCGAGGCACTCATATCTGCTGATCGCAGGATCCTCGGCAACCTTCACCGACAACGACGGCGGCATTATAATGGTATAATGCCGCCGTCGTATGCCATTTTACCCTCGACTGGAGCGATATTGCCTGTTTCCGCTCCTCAGGCTATATCTTAAGTCACCCGTCCTTAAAAGTTCTAATCCCTTCTGAATGAATAGAGGATAGTGCCCTCGACCAGAGTCCCATTAGCCTTATCTAATAAAGAACATTCAGACCTGCACACAAAAGATCCATCACCAAAATCATAAATGTCAGCCTGTTTCATAGAGTGGACAATATATGCCACATCCATAGAAGTCTCCGGCACAAGTTCAAATGTTTCTGTCGAAAGCTTAGTATTCTCCCCGCCACCCCGCCACTGTCCTTCTATGTCAATTCCTTGATAACGGACAGATGACAAGATATATTTGCCATCTATTTCAAGTGTGACATAATCAGGAACCACAATCTTGAAGAGCAACTTTTCATCATCGGGCATTGACACCACCTCCGCCTTCCCAAAAGATTCAACATAGCCTGGAATATTCTTGAACTCCTCCTTCAAATCCCTTCGGCCTATGCCATCCTGATCCAAATCAACAATAGGCCCAGTCCAATAAATGTCTGTCAAAGAATATTCTCCACACAGCATATCCTCAAGTCTTTCAAAATCAGTCAGGGCATCACGCTCATTCGAGCAGGACACCAGACTGATTCCAATAACAGACACTGTCAAAATCAATTTCAGTACGGTCATATGGTTATTCATAACGAGGCATTATCAGCATATAGATGAAACCAGTATCAATTTCCTTTATTCTGTAACCATCAACACCATTATGGCGCTCTTTGGAAAGAATAACCGGATCAGTATATTCAAGAGTGGCCGCACCTAAATTATCGCTTCCTCTTTTCGTTTTAATAGTGGTTTTAGTCGCATCAGTTGCTGTTTGATTATACCCATATCCTATTTTAACTTTCCCAGTTGCTCCTTCATTACCTATTTTTCCACTTACCTCAGCCTCTGACTTGAAGTCGTGCACATAGGTATGAGAAATAGTTGTCTCCTCCGTTATTTCAGTCTCGTCATCATATTCTTGAACAAGAATATTTACCGTTGCGGACTGGTTACTTATATCCCATTTAGGCAATTGAATATTTGCATTAAACCATTTTGGAATAAAGCATTTTTTATCAACTGTAAATACCCATTTAGGATCACCAAAAAGAGTGTTATGCCGATACTTCACGTGAAGTTTAGAAAGTTGGAATACATCCTGAAATGAAACAGATTTGTACTTAACAGTTTCTGACACAGTCCCATTAGCATTTCCTACAATTATTCGGAAATACAGGTCCAGATTTCCATCATATTTAAACTTATTTATGAGGTACGAGTCTGAAACTGATACATATCGAGTATTAGATTCAGGACAGTCTTTAAAATCATTGCTATCATCAAACAAGAAGTTGCATTCTAACGTTTCAAATTTAATTTTAGATATGTATTCGCAAATATGAACATTCAATTTCCCTTGAGTGATAGTATTGGTCATTCCATAGTATATATTATCACGATGAAAAGCATAAGGATTATTTTTGAACTCATTATAAGCGTCAACGGCAACGTAGCTTACTTGCGATGCAGGGACAAAGTTCGTAGTATCTTCTGTATCAAATTCCCTATCATAATAATCGTGCGATACTCTCGTGACAGCCTTTGATGCATCGAATTCCTCGTCCAAAAAATCATAGGCCATAACAGATGCGCCTTTTGTTCTGATATTTGACGCTACCATTCTCTCATTCTCCTTAACTACAAGTATTGGGAAATCAGGAATCTCTTCCGGCTTCATATCAAACATCTTCTCCCCATTGAAATAAATCGGCTGGCAATCCTTAGTTGATTCATAACAAACGCTGATGTCATTATCAGAAGTTTCCCAACTCCTAACACTGAATGAATCAAGCCAAGACCAATCTGGAATCAGAATATTCAAGCGTGGGACAACCTCTTCGATTCTCGGAAGTATATGCTTCTCATCATATCTAAGAAGGATATCTCTAAATGATTGACCATCCGTAACCAACTCATTCTTGGTCCACGGATAAAACACATCGTAATCCTTATCAAATTGAGTCAAGGCTTCCGATTTAAGGAATTCCCTAAGTGCCTCATTTTCATAGACAGCCTTGGAGAGGATAACCGCAAATTCCTGCTTTGCGGATTCTGAATCCAACTCAACATAGTCGTCATCAGACACGATTATGGTTTCTTTCTCTTGGCAAGAAATCATAAGTAAAGAGCCAATTAAAAACAAGAAAAATCTTTTCATAAATACATTAAACTTAAAGATATTAATAATTAGGCGTATAATAGAATATTCTTATCATTCATAGTTCTCTGTACTCGTGAAAAATACAGCATAGTAGTTATGACCATTTTCGGTCACAATGTCCATTCGGTATGCGGTATCTGATCCTACTGGAATCAACATCCTTCCAGAAGAGCTGTTCCCAACATAGTCTTGGATTTCTCCTGTAGCCTGATTTTCAAGACACACTGTCACTATTCCTACATTAGACATAAATGACAACTCAAGGTTGTTCAAATAAGAATAATAACAGCACTCAACTTGAATCTTCGCAGGAACGTGATTACCTTTTGTATTCGGCTTCTTTATTTCTATGACCTTAATCGGTATGATGTCTTCCTTTTGCGAATACAACAACACATTGCTGACTGTCAGCAGTGCTAATAATAGTATAACCTTTCTCATAAAAAAATGTATTATTTCCGACTGCAAAGTTCGGGAGAAAGGTTGATAATGCAATGAAAAAAAGTTTTACTCAGCCCAAGTATAACATATTCATTATTAATAATTTGCCAAGCAGTTAGAATTCATTTTCTTACTTTTATCAATTAAATTATTAATTGCCAATACTTTAACTGGCAGCCCATAATTTATAGTAAATACAAACTGACTGACTATCAAACAATTACGCTTATTAAGATATTAATTCAGAGAAAAGTGCCTGATGTACGCTATCCAATCTTAAGATTTTATCTTTGATATTGTGCCGCTTTGTGTAAACCGTGCTAACATTATAGCCCATCATTCTGGCTATCGTCTTAGTGTCGAAACCGAGGATTAAGAAGGTAATAAAACGAAAATCTCTCTCGGTGGTATTAGGCATTTCGGCGCGTAATTTTGTCATTATGCCATCAAGATTATCATCAAGCATAGACTCAAGATCCTTTTGGTTCGGCTCATCCAATATCGCAAGAATCTTTTTAACCTCCGCATAAATCTGATCATCACTTTCTTTTGAGGATTTGCTGGACTCAAAATACCGACGGCACAGGTTATTCAATTGGGAATACTGCTGTTTGTTCACCTGAACAAATTTCGCCCTCAGCCCCATCAACACCTGTTCCTTTTCGGCCGCGCTGGAAAGTTTTTCCGACAATGTTTGTATATTCTTCTCAGCCAATTCATTCGCGGATTTCAGGGAATCTATGGAGCGCAAATGTTCAGCCTCACAAAGGAGTGACTCATTAAGCCTTTGGTTAACTTCATCATTGAGAGTGATCATTTCTTCCAGTCGATGTTGTAACTCTTTCCTGTGTTTCGAATGAATGGACAAGGCAAATATCATAGTAAACAAACCAATAAGGGCGATTATCCATTTCATTTGACGCTGGATTTTTCTATCCCTATCCAACAATAAAGACTTGTCCTCATAATAATCTGACTGTGCCAACGCCACTGATTGGCCAACCGTTTCCAAGACCTCAGAATTTCGATCGCTCAGAGACTGTTCAAGATATGTCAAAGCTGTTTTGTAGTCTGCGCGATGCTTTGATATCCTATACTTCCAGATTTTTAATATGGTCGAACTGCTGTCCACATTCTCCAACTGTCGGATCACATCGTTCGCAGTTCTATGATCTCCTATGATTTCAGAAGCATAGGCATAGACACAATAATCATCTATAGAAGGCATTACGCCAAATTTTCCTGTAGCCCTTTTAAAAAGATCAATAGATTTATGAGCATCAGAGTTTGGTTTGAAGATATTATTCCAAGCAAGGGTCAATAATTGCTCCGCATAAATGGATGTATCACGGATTGGTTGCGAGAAGAAAACAGAATAAAGGCTGTCGGCCTTCGCCCAGTCTTGAATGTTCGAATAAAGGCACGCCAAAGATCCGGTAGTATTCCACAGCCTAAAAGAGTCCATAGCCTGAGCAAAATAATCATAAGCCTCTTTGCTATATGAGATACTCTCCGAATTATTATTGTTCCACAAATAGACATCAGAAATCGAGGAACTGATGATCCCTCTGAACACAAGATTGTCCGAACGGGATGAATATTCCTTCGCACGGATATAACTCGCTATTGCGGATTCCGGATCTCCTGTGTCATACTGCGCTGTCCCAAGATAAAAATACATCTTCATCTTATCATCATTGGAACCGTGGTTTTCATAGTAGCTCGCTGCCGGTTTGATGACACGTAAATCCTGGATTGTGAGGTGATTCCTGTCCAACGCCATAGTGTACAACAGCGAGTATCTCGCACGCTGCGACTTAGTCTTAAGAGCCAACGTGTCAATCGATTCCAACGCAGTTAAAGCGCTGTCTGGCCTTGTCCACATAACATCCTCGGCGGAATCCATAATCCGCTCGGCCTCCCTGTTCCCGCAGGATGTCACCAATGCGGACATCAATAAAAACAAGGCTATATACAATTGTTTCATCTCGTTCATAGATTTGGTCCTGCAAACTTACATTTTTGCCGGATTTTTCGCAAAAGAAATGATCGGCCAATTCAAGGGTTGAGTCTCAATGCTTATGTATGGACATCGCAATCAGGAGTAAGCGGGGCTCCATTGGCCATTGTAAACAAAGAAAGTATCGGTAATTTTTGCAAAATTACCGAGTAAATTTTAGGATGTCATATACCTGTTGACTATCTTCCTCCGTATCACACCAACTTCCAGGTGCGCGAGCATATTCGCACCTAAAAGAGCAATTCTCTGGTTATCAAGCCACTAAAGTTTTAGGTGCGAGTGTTTTTTCACACCTGGAGGTCAGGGGCACCAACAGAAGGCTCTGTAGCGAGGGTATCGACTTCCAGGTGCGTGAATATATTCGCACCTGGAACGCCAAAACGTTAGTTATCAAGCAGATATTGTTTTAGGTGCGCATAGTTTCTTGTCGGATCTAAAGCTCAGAGACCATTCCATAATATGTCCATAACGCTATTGTGAAAAGAGCGAAGGCGTGTACAATTCGATAAAGCATTGATTATAAAGCGGTGGAGCATCACCTACTGACTATCAATCCGTTGTACAATGCTGACCTTCCGATTTGACTGCCAGCATCTTCTATCGCACTAATAGTAAGTAACTTATCCACCAGTGCATTTTTTAACAGGCCTCAAAACAATGCGCTGATCAAGTCATGTGATCATATTATGCTTAACCAAATTCACCAGATACAAATAATCCCCTCACCTGGTGCATTGGGAGAGGGGCTGAAACATCGTGGGTTTCGGAGCCAGCAGCGGGCTACAGATCCAGTGTGGCGGATTTCAGGCCTTTGGCCTTGACGGTGAGTCTGGCGGGGCCTTCAACGCCGGCGAGGGAGCGGACTATCACGGTGAGTTTGCCTGAGAACAGGTGCATCTTTGGCAGATGAAACAATTCAAGGGAACACGGGTCACCATTGGCTATGGCGCGGAACTCACCGGCACCGGACACTGTGGCGAAAACCTCACGGGTATCGGTCGGGACAGGGTTCCCTTCCTTGTCAACCACACTCACGGTCACGTAGGCCAGATCCTCACCGTCACGGGCAATTGTCTCACGGTCGCACTCAAGGCGCAAGGTGTAAGGTTTGCCGGCGGTACACACGGACTCTGAGGCAGCCGGATTGCCATCGGCGTCATAGGCCACGACACGGATCTCGCCCTTATGATACACAACATTGTCCCACATCAGGCGGTAGCGTCCCTCGACATTCTCCTCCTGCAATCCTTCGCAAGGGTGATCCGGAACGGCCTTCGAGCGACGGCCCATCGAGACACCGCTCACAAACAGCTCGGCCTCAGGCCAGGAAGTGTACACATAGACCGGAGTGACCTCGCCCTCCCGGCCTGGCCACGTCCAGTGAGGGACAATATGAAGCGTAGGGCTGTCCGTGTTCCAAACGCTTCTGTAAAGCCAATATCTGTCCTTCGGGATAGAGGCTAGGTCTATGATTCCGAACATCGAGCTATGGTTTGGCCACGAGTCTGTGTCATAGGGGCTTGGCTCGCCGAGATAGTCGAAACCGGTCCAGACGAACTGTCCGAGAGTCCACGGATAGTCATCCGCCAAGGCGAAATCCACATCCGGAATATTAGACCATTTGCAGGCCTCAACGTCATAGCCTGACGACTGTTGGTCCTTATGAATGGCGCTGAAAGCCTTCTCGACCGGGAAATGATATACTCCTTCTATGTAATTTATTTGACTGGCACGTGATTTTTGCAATCGCCCAATACCTATGCGTTTTTTCATAGACACTGATTCTCCGATATACTCCGTTAGCCTTTGCATCATCAAAACTTTTATTTAAACTTACTAACAACAATCGGTCATTTGGATTCATCTTGATCTTACCACAGCCATAAATAGTACGGATTTCATCAACATGCTTAGAAGCTGCTTTGAATTGTTTGTTTGAAGGTTGAGTCCACTTGAAAAAGGGCTCACCAGAAAATATCCGTGTCTGACATGATAAAAAGTCGTTTTTTGAAAAACATGTGCCTCGCAGATACTTCTGTAATGGGTAAAAGTGGCAAATAGCACTATTTCAAGTGGACTAAAGTTTTGAGAGTGAAAAACATCAGGTTTCAGTGGTTCTGTTGGGCTCACAGGGGCTACAAACAGCTGATTTTTAGCGGTCTGAACCACGGCCTTGCGGCATGAGGATAAATTTTGAAAAAAGTCTCAGCGGGAAGGTGAAAGCCTCGCGTCATCCTCGGCTTATGGTCAGGACAGGGGACACCTGAGTGGTTACGTCAGATTTATGAGGATAGATTTCTTTAGGAAGAAGACGTGTACTGGAGGTAGACGACAGATGAGAAAAGAAATATAGACCATAAAGATATACAAATTGTTCAAGTTATTTTTTAAGAATTACTATACAGATTTCTGTTTCCGAGGAATAATTCGTAACTTCACAAAGCGAATTATGCAACCGAGAAGCCCTCGGATCACTAAGGCAAATTTTAACACTTAAAATACAATGAAAACAATCAGATTTTGGGTGACATTGGCGGCGATGCTCATTGCAAACGGAAGTTTCGCACATGGAATATCAGGAACCGACGCTTTGGCAGACTCCGCGACCGATAGAAAAGAATGCCACGCCATCGAAAAAGGCAAGAGCTTGACTGATGGACAAGTTGTGGACACCACGCATCCGTGGTACGGAGCGAGGGTCGGAATCATTGGGGATTCGATCTCGGATCCGAAGGTGGCGAACGGGCCGGAGAAGTACTACTGGTTCATGGCGCGGGAGATCGGAATCATCCCTTGCGTGGTGGCTCAAAACGGGCAGCAATGGAATGAGGCCCTTCCGCAGGCGAACCGGTTGAAGAGCGAGTATGGAGACGACATCGACGCCATCCTTATCCTGATGGGGACCAACGACTTCAACGCCGGAGTACCGATCGGGGAATGGTTCACGGAGGAATATGTCGAGGTGGAGGCCGCCAATGGTGAGCCTAAATCTCTGCAGGTAAGAAGGCATAGGATGCCAAACCTCGACCAAAGCACGTTCAAAGGACGTATCAACGTTGCCTTGGACTCACTTAAGAATATGTACCCGCACAAGCAGATAATCCTGATGACTCCACTTCACAGGGGCTACGCCAAATTCGGCGAGACCAACATCCAGCCGGACGAGAACTACACCAACAGGTGCGGGGAATATATTGACGCTTACATCAATGCCGTGAAGGAGGCGGGTAATGTCTGGGCCGTGCCTGTGATCGACCTTAGCGCCGTCTCAGGAATATTCCCGCTCAACCGTTCGCAGAAGGAATATTTCCCAAGGGACAAAGACAGGCTCCACCCTACCGACGAAGGTCATGCCCGTATGGCCCAAGCTATCATGGCCGCCCTCAGAGGATTGGCGCCACGTTTTGAATAAGCATTCTTGATGTAAATCCAGAGAGCCTCTGTTCTGAATTTTTGTAACGTGAAAAATTCAGGTTAGAGGCTCTCTGGATTTTCTACATACTGAAAAAATGCGTAATACCCATGTTGACATCGAATCTCGGTCACTTCGACAGGCTCAGTGACCAAGGTTCGATTTTAAATCCTGCAACGTAAGACCATCGAGAAGGGCGACGTACGTCTCGATACCGTCCGCAATCTCGTCAAGACGGATATATTCATCGGCGGAATGGGAGCGGGCCGAGTCGCCCGGACCGATCTTGAGGGTCGGGAAATGGCAGAGGGCCTGATTGCTGGTGGTCGGGGAACCGAAAGGTTCCAGACCGAGGGACAGGCCTCGGACAACGGCCGGGTGATCCATCGGAAGATGCGAGCTGCCGATTCTTGTGGAACGTTCCTTGACCTCGCACGATACGGAGGACTTGATCAGCTCCAGAAGTTCGGGGTTGGTGTACATTCCGTTCGGGCGCACATCCACCACGAACGTGCACTTGTCCGGCACGACATTGTGCTGGGTTCCGGCATTGATCTGCGTGACGGACATCTTGACGGCTCCGAGGAAATCCGACACCCGGTCAAAACTGTGATTTTTGAACCACTGAATATCCTCGATGGCCTTGTAGATGGCGTTGACACCCTCATTTCTGGCAGCATGACCACTCTTCCCGTAGGCAGTGCAGTCCAGTACCATCAGTCCCCTCTCGGCGACGGCCATCCTCATCCCGGTCGGCTCGCCCATCACACCGAAATCAATCCGGCCCAGCTCCGGCAGGATCAAGTCAAGGCCGCCTTTCCCGCTCACCTCTTCCTCGGCGGTTGCCGAAAAGATCAGCCTGTACGGCTGCTCCTTCTGAATGAGTCTTGAATATGTCTCCAGAAGCGCGACCAAGGATCCGCCGTCATCATTGCTGCCGAGACCGTACAGACATCCGTCCTCAATCTCGGGCGTGAACGGGTCACGGGTGTAGCCAGAGGCCGGTTTCACAGTGTCGATGTGGGCGTTAAGCAATATGGTCGGCCTGCCGTCCACCGGGCCGGATTCAATCCACAGGTTGTTGCCCAGCCTCCTGGCCTCAAAGCCTTCTGTCAACATCCAACGCTCCAGGAAGTCGGCCACAGCCCCTTCATCCCTGCTGAAGGAAGGAATCCGGATCATATTCTTCAAAAGATCTATCGTGTCCATAGCATACAAATGTACGCAAAAACGATGGTTTTTATGTACATTTGTGGATATGGATTTAGGGACACTTAACAGACAGCAGAGAGAGGCGGTGACCTCGACGGAGGGCCGGGTGCGGGTCGTTGCCGGAGCAGGCTCGGGAAAGACCAAGGCTTTAACCTATCGGTATGCGTACATAGTAAACGAACTGGGCGTGGAACCGGCTAACATTCTGTGCCTTACCTTCACGAACAAGGCGGCGCAGGAGATGAGGAGCAGGATCACTCAGCTTGTTCCGCCGGGGTACACGAACGACTTTGTCTGCACGATCCACGGGTTCTGCGTGAGGTTTCTGCGCGAGGAGATCCATCGGCTCGGCTACCCGAAGAACTTCCTGATTCTGGACGAGGAGGATATGAAGTCCCTGGCCAGGCAGGTGCTGACGGAAAACAACACGGAACGAAGCGTGAAGACAGTGCGGCAACTTCTTGAGGCTCTTGCCGGTACCAAGGCGGCTGAGCCTTATGTTCAGCAATACATTCTCCCGACCTCGCCGGTCTCCGGAAAGACTGACCTTCCGCTCAGTGTCCAGCTTCTGTTCAAGCAAAAGGACAAAATGGCGCTTGACTACGATGACCTCATCCAGTTCACCAGACATATTCTTCAGACATATTCAGAGGTAAGGGAGAAGTGGCAGGAGAGGATGAACTATGTGATGTTGGACGAGGCGCAGGACTGCAATGGCGGTGACTGGGAGATTGTTGAGACGTTGTCCGAGAAGTGCGGTAACCTGTTCATAGTCGGGGATCCGGACCAGTCCATTTATGAGTGGAGAGGGGCGAAACCGGAGAGGTTTCTGGCGTTCAAGGCCGACAAGGACATCATTCTGGACGAGAACTACCGTTCGACTCCAGGGATTCTGAACGTAGCCAACTCAATCATAGTCAACAACAAGAACCGGATAGACAAGTGGATGTTCACCCGCCGGGGCGAGGGCGAGAAGATCGTGCACTTCCACGCGACGGACGAGCGGCAGGAGGCGCAGTGGATCTGTCAGGAAATTCTCCGGAGGCTTGACAATGGCGAGGCGGCATATTCAGATTTCGCGGTGCTGTTCCGCGCGGCGCATCTTTCGAGGTTCATCGAGCAGGCGCTCATCCGAGCGAACATTCCTTACGTGATGTGGGGAGGCGTGCGGTTCTTCGAGCGGATGGAAGTCAAGGACTGCATCAGCTATCTTCGGCTGGTCGCTTCGGACGACGACATCGCCTTCGAGCGGGTAATCAACACGCCGTCCAGAAAAGTCGGGAAGGTAACCCTCGAACTGATAACGGCTTACGCATCACAGGAGGGGACGACACTTTACCAAGCGCTCAAAAATCATCTGGATGAGCCGAAGCTGAATCGTGACGCAGTCCGTGAGTTCGTGGCGTTGATTGAGGAATGCCGCTCAAGGGCATATTCAATGGGAGTCTGCGCGATGCTTGAATATATCCTCGAAAAGACCGGCTTGAAGCAGGAATATCGTGACGACAATGACGAGCAGCGCCTGGAGAACATCACCGAGTTGGTGGATTCCATAAGGCTTTACGAAAGCGGACACACTGAATGGGAGCAGCTTCCGCTCTACGATTACCTTCAGGACATCGCCCTGTACACGAACGCCGACTACCGGAAGGAGACCAACAAAGTCAAGCTGATGACCATCCATCAGAGCAAGGGATTGGAGTTCCCTTACGTGTTCATCATCGGGCTGAGCGACGGAATATTCCCGAACGCCAGAAGCATCCGGGAACGTAAGAGGACGGCCCTTGAGGAGGAAAGGCGCTTGATGTACGTTGCTGCCACGCGGGCGGAGAAGTGCCTGTTCCTGACCGAGTCCGAAGGCTATGACGTTCAGGCTCAGCAGCAAAAGTTGCCGTCAAGGTTCATCGCCGAGATAAAGCGTGACCTCTTTGTCACGGAAGGAGAGATGGATGAGGCCCTTTGGCGCAGGCTGCAGGAGCAGATCGCCAATGAGAACCTTGACGAGACGACCGAGACTCCCGATGATGCGGGCAGGGCCGACAGCATCACCGTCGGCGACAACGTGTTCCACAAGATCTTCGGCCAAGGCGAGGTCCTTGAGATCAGCGACACCGGCTCCTGCAAGGTACGCTTCGCCGACGGCAAGGTCCGGTTCCTCCGCAACACGTTTCTAAGCCGTCTCGCATAGGATTCACTCTACCTTAACTTGAATATCACCGGGAAGGTGTAGGTGACTTTCACGGCTCTGTCACGCTGGCGGCCCGGAGTCCATTTCGGGGACATCGAGACCACACGGACGGCTTCATTGTCAAGTGAGGAATCGACCCCTCTGAGGACCTTGACATTGCTGACGGATCCGTCCGGGTTGACCGTGAACTGGAGGGTCACACGGCCTTCGACACCGTTAGCCTGGGCTATGGACGGGTACTTGAGGTTCGAGTTGACCCATTTGGAGAACTCGTTGGCATCCCCACCGTTGAACAACGGCTTTTCCTCAACAGCGAAGAACGGCACAGGAGCCTCGTCAACCTCCTCATCCTGGACACTTTGTGGGATATAATCCATTATAGGAATCTCCATCTGACTGTCATCCAAGGATTTGAACTCCAGATCCTCATCAATCTTTATGTCATCCGGAAGAATTTCGATCAGATCGTTGAGAATCACGGCCGGAGCCGGAGGTGTCGGCGGAGTCTCCATCGTCACCGGGATCTCGATGTCATCGTTGATGAACGCCGCATCGTTACCGGCAAGCGTGGCGACCTTGGTCTCAGGTGTCCCCCACTCGAACGCCATCAGAACTATTCCCATCGCAGCCACCAGCCCGACTTCCGTCAGAAGGGTTCTCTTGTTCTCAAGATTGGCCTTGTAAGTTTTCTTTGTCTCCATAATCGTTGATTTTAATGGTTAAACTTTCTGGTGCAAAGTTACGGCTTCCCGGTCACGCCCACCAAATTTCCGGCCTCTGAAAATCTCTCATAGGCCCAATCTAAAAGATTGCAAATCAATAGATTGTGCAAAGTGGTATCGCCCAGATTCTCGCATATACAATCCACATCTCTTAAATCATTATTAATAAATATATTAGCCCTTCTCCTTTGGTAGATTCACGCCAATGGAGATGAGTGACGAGTAACAGACTGAAAATCATTTCAAAAGGCTTTCACCTATAGCGTAACAGCACTAAAGGCGAAAGCCTATCATATTCGTTAACAAGCAGTTAACAGACACACAGACCTCGCTCAGTCGTCGGTCTCGGGGTCGGCCATAATGGTGGTGCCGGCATTCAGGGCGGAGGCGGAGGTGATGACGACTCTGGAGACACCGGAGTTGATGGCTTCGAAGGCGTTCTGGAGTTTCGGGATCATTCCCTCGGAGATGGTGCCGTCGGCGACCATCGGGGCGAAATCGGAACTGGTTATTGTAGGGATTACGCTCGACGGGTCGTTCAGGTCCTTCATCACGCCCGGAGTGGATGAGCAATATGTCAGGGTCACGTCATAGACTGAGGCGAGAGCCTGGGCAACGGACGAGGCGATCGTGTCGGCGTTGGTGTTCAGCATCGAGCCTTCCTTGTCATGGGTCAGCGGAGCCAGAACAGGCACGGCGCCGGACTCAAGGAGGTTCTCCAAAGCCTTGGCGTTGACGTACTTGATGTCACCTACGTAACCGAAGTTGATTGGCTGTACGGGGCGCTTCACACTCATAATCAGATTGAGGTCAGCGCCGGTAAGGCCAATGGCGTTGACACCAAGGGCTTGCAGACGCGCAACCAGATTCTTGTTGACAAGTCCGCCGTAAACCATCGTCACGACCTTCAGCATCTCGGCGCTGGTGATCCTTCGGCCATCAATCATCTGGGTCTCCACGCCCAGCCTGGCCGCCACCTCGGTGGCGATCTTGCCGCCTCCGTGCACGAGTATCTTTCTGCCCTTGAGGCTTGAGAATGACATCAGGAGGGACTGGAGAGACTCCTCGTTCTCCACTATGGCTCCCCCCACCTTAATTATATTCAATGAATCCTTTATCATATTCATTTTCCTCAAAATTATTTCGGGCTCGTGCACTTTAGGTTTGCCAGTCTAAGCAAGGCAATGTAAATTAGGTGTAAGTCTAAAGTGCATAGCTTCGAATTATTTCCGTACACCAAAGAGGCTTTTCCTGTACCAAACGATGACAAAAGGCCATTTGGTACAGGAGAGGCCCCTTTCCTGTACCGTTTCCGCAACAAAGTCTTATTGCAGATCCTCCAGCATCCTCTTCATCACGACCTGGGCGGAGACGACGCGGTTGGCGGCCTCAGGGATCACGATGCTGCGAGGAGAATCAATCACTTCGTCGGTCACGATCATATTCCTTCTCACCGGCAGGCAGTGCATGAAGTAGGCGTTGTCGGTGACGGCCATCTGGCGCGCTCCGACTGTCCATGCACGGTCCTGACTGAGGATCTGGCCGTAGTGTGAGACGGAGGACCAGTTCTTGGCATAGATGAAGTCCGCACCCTCAAAGGCCTTCATCTGGTCGTACTCCACACGGGCATCGCCGACGAACTGAGGATCAAGCTCGTAGCCTTTCGGATGGGTGATGACGAAATCCACATCGGCGGCATTCATCCACTCGGCGAACGAGTTAGGCACAGCCTGAGGCAGCGCACGCGGATGCGGAGCCCAGGTCAGGACCACCTTCGGACGCGCCACGCTTTTATATTCATTGATCGTTATGAGGTCGGCGAAGGCCTGGCACGGATGGACGGTGGCTGATTCGAGGCTTATGACAGGTTTGCCGGAATATTCAATGAACTGCCTGAGAATGGTCTCGTTGTAGTCGAAGGACTTGTCCTTCAGGCCGGCGAACGAGCGCACTCCGATGATGTCACAGTAGCTGCCGATGACAGGGATCGCCTCACGCAGATGCTCCGGCTTGTCGCCGTCCATCACCACGCCCATCTCGGTCTCAAGTTTCCAGCTGTCGCCGTTGACATTGAGCACTATCGAGTTCATTCCCAGATTCATGGCCGCCTTCTGGCTGCTCAGGCGGGTGCGCAGGCTGCTGTTGAAGAAAATCAGAATGATCGTCTTGTTCCTGCCCAGATTCTGCCATGCGAACGGGGTCGCCTTGACCTGCTTCGCCTCCTCAAGCGCCTTGCCGAGGTCGCCTATGTCACCTACGTGAAAAAAACTTCTCATAATACTTCCTTCAATGCGTCAATGAATATGTCAACGTCCGCCTTGGTGAGTGTAAGCGGGGCAAGAAGGCGGATCATATTCTTGCCGGAAACGCCTGTGAATATGTGCTTTTCGTAGAGGAGGCGGCCTCTGATCCCGGCGATCGGCTCATTGAATTCTATGCCGACCATGAGTCCGCGGCCACGCACCTCCCTGATTCTCGGAGAGGCCGGAATGGAATTCTTCAGATACTCTCCTACCTCAAATGCGTTCGCAACGAGGTTCTCTTCCTTGAATATGTCAGCGACGGCGTTTGCCGCGGCCATCGCGAGGTAATTGCCTCCGAATGTGGTGCCTAGCATTCCCTTTGTGGCCTCGAACTCAGGAGAGATGAGGACTCCGCCGATCGGGAAACCGTTCGCCATTCCCTTGGCCATCGTGACGATGTCCGGCTTGATTCCGGCCCACTGATGGGCGAAGAACCTGCCGCTGCGGCCGTAGCCGCTCTGGATCTCGTCCAGAATCAGCACCACGCCGGCTTCCTTGGTGGCCTGACGAAGGTCTCTCATGAACCGGTCATCAGGGATGACGATACCGCCGACCCCCTGGATGCCTTCGATGATCACGCCCGCGACATCGCCTTTGACCAGTTCAGCCTTCACCGCCTCTATGTCATTCAGAGGCAGGAAAGTGACATTGTGATGCGAGTTGAACGGCGCTGAATACTTAGGATTGTCAGTGACGGCCACCGCTCCGGAGGTTCTTCCGTGGAAGGCTCCCTTGAACGCGATCATCCTGTCCTTTCCTGTGTGGAAAGAGGCCAGTTTGAGGGCGTTCTCATTGGCCTCCGCTCCAGAGTTGATCAGGAAGAGGGAGTAATCCTGTAGTCCGGATAGTTCACCGATCTTTCCGGCCAGCTCGACCTGAAGCGGATTCTTCACGCTGTTGGAGTAGAAGCCGATCTTGTTCAGCTGGTCGGTTATGGCAGCCACGTATTTCGGGTGACAGTGGCCGACTGAGATGACGGCGTGGCCTCCGTAGAGGTCGAGATATTCCTGACCCTTGTCATCCCAGATTCTGGTGCCTTTGGCGTTGACGGGAGTCACATCAAAGAGGCTATATACATCGAATAAGTTCATAATATGATTCGAATATTAAAAACGAGTGCCTTTCAGGTGAAGACCGGTGCCCTCCGGGAGGCCGAAAATGAGGTTCATATTCTCGACCGCCTGACCGGAAGCGCCTTTCACGAGATTGTCGATTATGCTGATCACGTGGAGCTTACGGCCGTGTTTACGTACATTGAGCACACATTTATTCGTGTTCACGACCATCTTCAGATCCGGATTCGTGTCGATCACGTGCACGAAAGGCTCGTCCTTGTAGTAGTCTTTGTAAAGCGCAACCGCTTCTTCCTCGGAGAGGTCGCAATCAAAATAAACCGATGCCAGGATTCCTCTTGTGAAGTCTCCTCTGACCGGAACGAAGTTCAACTCGCCCTCGTAACTTGGAGCGAGAGTGTGGAGGGTCTCCCCTATCTCGCCAAGATGCTGATGGGTAAACGCCTTATAGACAGAGAGGTTATTGGCCCGCCAACTGAAATGCGTGGTCTCGGACGGAGCCTGGCCTGCGCCGGTCGATCCGGTGATTCCCGTCACGTGAATCTCAGGCAGTTTGTCAGCCTTCGCCATAGGCAGAAGCGCCAACTGGATAGAGGTCGCGAAGCAGCCAGGATTGGCGATATGCTTAGCCTTCACGATCTTGTCTCTGAATGCCTCTGGAAGTCCATAGACAAAATCCTCCGCATCGGCGGCCAGACGGAAATCGTTGCTGAGATCGATGATAGCACCCTTATAACTCTCTGGCAAAGAATGGACAAAGCCTTTTGATTTTCCGTGACCGGAACAAAGGAATATTACATCGGCCTCTTCCACAGGGGCTTCCGCACTGAACTTCAGATCCGTCTCTCCCAACAAATCCTGATGCGCTGACCACACAGGCTCACCGGCGTGGCTGCCGCTCTGCGCGAAGACAACCTTCACGGCCGGATGATTGGCCAGAATCCGCAGAAGCTCGCCGGCCGTGTAGCCGGCGGCCCCTACGATCCCTACCTTTATATACTCATTTATAATCATTTATTTCATAAATAATTATCATCTACAATTCCTTTTCAAGCTGTTCTCCTTCGTCCTTGTGGGCGGTGTAGTAAACACGCAGAGGGGTGGAAGTCACCTTAATGAAGCCCTTGGCGTCCTCACTGGTCCAGCCTTTCTGCATCTCGCCATATTCACCGAACTTGGTCTTGACAAGGTCGCAAGGGGAATCCACACCGACGGTCGAGAACGACCATGGACGAAGCTCCATTGTAACCTTGCCGGTCACGTTCCTCTGGCTGCTCTCCAGCATCGCCTCGATGTCCCTCATCACAGGCTCAAGGTACTGGCTCTCGTGCAGGAACATTCCGTACCAGTTGGAAACCTGATCCTTCCAGTACTGCTGCCATTTGCTGAGGGTGAACTTCTCAAGGAACTTGTGAGCGGCGATGATGAGCATAGGAGCGGCGGCCTCGAAGCCGACACGTCCCTTGATGCCGATGATGGTGTCCCCGACGTGCATATCCCGGCCGATGCCGTAAGGAGCGGCGATAGACTCAATCTCCTGAATGGCAGTCACTTTGTCAGCAAACTTCTTGCCGTTGACAGCAACGATCTCACCTTTCTCGAACTCGATCTCGATGGTCTCGGAGCCATCCTTTGTGATCTGTTTCAGATACGCCTCCTCCGGAAGTCCCTGGGTGGAGTCCAGAATCTCGCCTCCACAGATGGAAGTGCCCCAAAGGCCGACATTGTAGGAATATTTAAGTTTCTTGAAATCAGCCTTGAAGCCGTGCTCATTAAGGTAATCAACCTCAAACTGGCGGGTCAGAGCCATATCCCTTGTCAAGGTGATGATCTCGATTCCCGGAGCCATCACAAGGAAAGTCATGTCAAAACGGACCTGATCGTTGCCGGCGCCAGTCGAACCGTGGGCGATGGCGTCAGCGCCAATCGCTTTCGCGTAGCGGGCGATGGCCATAGCCTGGAATATCCTCTCGGAAGAGACCGAGATCGGATATGTACCGTTCCTCAGCACATTGCCGAAGATCATATAACGGAGACTCTTGTCGTAATATTCCTTGGTCACATCAAGGGTGACATATTCCTTCGCACCCAGTTCGTAGGCGTGCTTCTCGTTGTCTTTCAGCTGTTCGGCGCTGAATCCGCCGGTGTTCGCACACGCGGCGTAAACCTCATAGCCCTTTTCCTTGGCCAGGTACATCACCGTGAAGGATGTGTCCAGACCGCCGCTGAAAGCGACCACTACTTTCTTCTTTTCCATATTCATTAATTTTTGTTGTCATTCTCGGCCTCGTCGATCCTGCGGATCCTTTCGAGGACTTCCTGCGGGATTTTCGCAGGAAGATGCTCCTCCGGATCGAATAGCATTCCCGTGCAGATGCAGTACTTCCTGTCGGTGCGCTTGAGCACATCCACGTTGACGCACCCATCGCAGCCTCGCCAAAAAGCCTCGTCGCTGGTGAGTTCGGCGAAGGTCACCGGCTTGTAGCCCAGCTGGGTGTTCATCGTCATCACCGCCGCACCGCTTGTGAGACTGAATATCTTGGCGTGCGGCCAGCGTGTGCGGGCCAGCGAGAATGTCAGATCCTTTATCCTCTTGGCAAGTCCCAAACCACGGAAATCCGGATGCACGATCAGTCCGGATGTAGTCACGTACTGCTTGTGCTCCCATGTCTCGATATAACTGAATCCAGCGAATTTCTCGCCCTGAAGAGCGATCACGGCCTTGGCCTCCTTGATCTTCTGGGCGACATATTCCGGCTTTCTCTTCGCGATGCCGGTGCCCCTTACCTTGGCCGCCTCCTCTATTGTCTTTAGAATCTCATCGACATAAATGAGGTGCTTGTCCGAAGCGACCTCAACAGTCAATTCGTCCTGCGTCATCTTTTGTTTAGTCCGTTAAATTAATTAACCCTTTTGGTCTCGATGCCTTTGAATATCTCAGAAAGAGACGATGTCACATCTTCGTGCCGGAATCCTTCCCTCAGCACAAGCAGGATCGTGTCATCACCGGCCAACGTGCCCATAACCTCCGGAAGATGCCCGTCGTCAATGATAGAGGCGATCATCCCGGCATGACCAGGCCTCGTCTTGATCACCGCCATCGAGCCGGAAAACTCCAGACTGTCGATGCTATCAGATGACATTGAGGATTCACGGAAGCTGTTACGCAACATTCCAGGCTGGGGAAGACTGTAACTGTAACCGCTTCCGTCATGTATCTTGGTGATTCTCAATTCTCTGATATCCCTTGACAAAGTCGCTTGAGCGACGCTGAGCCCACGCCGTTCCAGCAGCGTGGAAAGTTCCTCCTGATTAGAGACCCTGTTATCCTTGATCACCTCGCGGATTATTCTTTGCCTTTCAAGCTTACCTTTCATATCAAAAGCATATTTATTCAAACGTTCTGCAAATATATGTATATTTTTTCAACATTTTGGCATTATTAACGAATATTTTTCAGGAATGATGAGAATATCATGAGACTTGGAACGAATCGCCCCCAATATGCAACCATATTCATTCCAAGGCGTTGAATATTCAAGGAGGCTCCAAGCCTGACCGACTTGAAGCCTCCTTGAATATCACTCCCAAAGGTCAACCGGACAAGGACCATGGAAGGCTATGCTCAAAAGCCCTTTGCTATGTTGTCAGCGATGGATTGTATCAGACGTTCACGAGCCTCGATGCTTGCCCAGGCGATGTGAGGAGTCATGCTGAGACGTTCCGGATGTCTGGTATGGAGAAGAGGATGGTTCTCCGGTATCGGTTCGGTCGAATAGACATCCAGGCCCGCTCCCCCAATGACACCCTCGTCAATGACTTTAGCCAAGGCTTCCTCCACGACTATCCCACCTCGTCCCATATTCACGATGATGGCTTTCGGTTTCATCATCCTGAGTTCTTTCTCACCGACAAGGCCGGCTGTGCGCTCATTGTACGGAGCGTGCACGGAAATGACATCGGACTTGCGCATAAGGTGCTCAAGAGAGACCGACGGATACTCTTCGGAATGGTTTGTTCCGGAAGTGGAGTAATAGATGACTTTCATCCCAAACGCGGATCCGATTCTGGCAACTTTTGAGCCTATCGCGCCCAGACCAATGACACCCAACACCTTGCCAGTCATTTCAATGAATGGCCTTGAATAATCAGTGAACAACCCGCTGCGTGAATATGCCCCGGACTTCACGACATTGTCAAAATAGGCCCCGTTGCCCAGAAGGTTAAGAATATGCATGAATGTTTCCTGAACAACGGAATCCGTGGAATAGCCGGCGACATTCCTGACAATCACTCCATGTCTGGCACAGGTGTCCACATCAATATTGTTTATGCCGGTGCCGGCCTCACAGACAAGCCGAAGTTTCGGCGCCGCCTCCAGCAGCAGGTCATTCACCTTTATCTTGTTCACAATCAAAACTTCGCAATCACTTACCCTGCCGATGGACTCCTCCGGAGTCGAATTCGGCCAGGCTGTCAATTCCCCTACTCTTTCAATCGGAGCCAACGATGACGTCCCCATCGTCCCGGCATCCAAAAACACTATCTTCATCTCTTCCGAAATTTTCCACTAATATAAGCATTTTTGCGAATCTATGACATGCCCGTCCAAAGCCCTTTTGCCGGACCAATCTGTATAACCGGGAACATTGTCCGCCAGAACCGAGGTGGTTACGTGAATCCTTTTCCCGTGTTCCTCCGGGGATGTCACAAAGTGACCGATGATTGAATATTATGATTGAGGGTGGCCAAAAAGATACTTTTTAGCCACCCTCGTTCCTGTGCGCGGGATGAGAGTCGAACTCACACGTCGCAATTGACACTAGCTCCTGAAACTAGCGCGTCTACCATTTCGCCACCCGCGCTTGAAATGGACTGCAAATATACGGAATATTTGCGAAATCGCAAACAAAATCAGGCACGGATACATAATTTAGTAACATGAAAAAAATAAGTTGCCTCAGATTAAGAGAATATTTTCGAGGATAGATCTATTTTCGAAGAAGGAGTGTGCCGGTGGCACATGACTGATGAGAAAAGAGATATAGACCGAAAAGATTCCTTAAGATGATGCAGGTTATTTTTTGAAGGTTACTTAAAAACTGTAGCCCAAAGAGAACGCTAAAATATTCAAAGATGAAGCTCTCTGGTAGGCGAAATCCACCCTCACTCCGTGGAATTTGCAACCAAGGCCGGCTGACACTCCGGACGCGATCACATCAGAACCGGACGCTCGATAGCCGACACGCGCGAACACCATGCCGTTGAATCCGTACTGAACTCCTCCGGAAACAGCGAACTTTCCGGCAAAAAAACAATCAGCGTCCATTCCGGCCTCAAGGGAATGTTTTTCCTCGAAAGTCTGGCCATAGCCAGCCGCCAGCCGCACTGACGAAGGTATATGATAAGACGATCCGGAGGCATCCTTGACAGAAGTGCCCACATTGGCAAGTCCGGCGCTGAAGCGAAGCATCCTCCAACGGTACAAAGCATACACATCTGACGCGAACACACCTTGGTTCGAGTCAGAGGCAAGCCTCTCGCCGGCATATTTCAGATTGATGCCAACACTCAGCGCGTCAATCACCTTCAGTCCCAAACCTGCGGAAAACATCATGGAAGATGTCTTGAACATACCGTTGCGGTTGCCAGAGTCGTCTATGACCTCATACTCACCGCATGAATTGTAATTACCGGCGACAGAAAATCCCAGACGTTCTCCTGTCTTCATGCCTACGCCGACATCCAGCCCATCGGTTGTCATGTCACCAACAGCGGGTGAATATGCCGCTGTCACCGCAAAACGACTCTCCGAATATGGAATCACCGCAGGATTCCGGAACGCTGAAAACGAAATGTCTGAAGACGGAGCAAGAGAGACTCCGGCCATGGCCACTGAAACAGGGTCATTCCTCTGACACATCCAACCGAACGCCTCATCCTGGGCTTGCAAGTGGAACGCCGGCAAAAGAGCGGCGAAGGCCACGATCAATACTCTTTTCATTCTACCTCTTGACAATAACATAATCATACTTATCCGCACCCACAGTCAGCCCAAGTTTGTACTCTCCAGGAGCAAAGGCGCTCATGTCTATCCTGGCTGGATCGAACACATTGCACGAAACCTTCTTCTCAAGAATGACAGACCCGGATGTGGAGGCTATCTTCACCATGACATCAACAACCGCGGTGCTGCCTGGACGGACATTCAAGAAATCACGGACAGGGTTCGGATAGTAGTCAACAGTATAACTTTCATCACGTGCGACAATCTTGAAATCGGTTGAGACCTTAGCGCCAAGGCGATCCTTGGCTGTCACGGTGATCACCGCCAAGCCATTTTGCTTTTTGGCGACAACAAGCTTGCCGTCGCCACTGATCGAGACATCAGCGACACCGTCAGGAGAAATCTTCGCGGAATATTCCAGAGGCTCGTCGTCAGGATCCGAGAACACACCGTCCAGATAGGCAGACATCTTTCCGTCGCCGGAAAGGACAACGTCATTGATGGGCTCTGAGACAACCGGCGGACGGTTCTCAATCACCTGATAGGCGAATTCATATTCCGCCGTGCCGCCATAAACGTCAGTCGCTGTGATCTTTGCCTTCTTAGGTGTGAAATCGGAGACTAACTCGCACAGGATCTCAAAATTGTAGATATCAGGATCCTTGGAACCGCGGACCAGTTTCGCCCTTCCCTCAAAATCTGTAGTGACCTCGACATTGTCGCCATCAGGATCCGACACGGTGAACGGAATCGACACGCTCTCCCACTGGCGGAATTTGAAATCACCCGTATAGGATGTCTCTATGACCGGGGGATTGTTATTCTCTCTCCCGTACTTGGAAAGGCCGTATCTCATCGAGCCCATAACATCGAGGTATGGGCCCATTGCCTTGCCATTGTAGTTTATCAGGCTCGCGTTTGCACCTTCAAGAAGGACTTCCTTCAGATTCTCGTTGGTGAACCCTTCTCCTCCGAATTGAGAGAGCAGCAAAGCCAAAGCTCCCGAGACATGAGGACAGGCCATCGAGGTTCCTTGGTAACGGTCGTAAGATCCTGAAGCCACACAACTGTAGATGCTCTCTCCAGGAGCGCAGATGTCCACCCAACTACCATAGTTGGAGAATGAGGACAGCCTGCCTGTCATTCCGGAAGCGCCAACCGCGATCACCGGCGCGTACGATGCCGGAACACCGTTTGCTATGCCATCATTTCCCGCCGCGAAGACTACCAGACCTCCTTTCATTGGAGAGTCCGGCTTTTGGTTGCCATCCTTGTCACACCCGGCATAAGCGATAAAATAATCAATCGCAGCCGCCATTGAAGAGGAAATCCTGTCCCGCAAGGCATAGTCCTTCTCATAGGCGGAAAGCACACCGTTACCATCGAAGTCATAGTCATTGCCCCAGCTGTTCTGGCTGATGACCGCTCCGTTGTCCGCACCCCAAACTATAGCATTTTGGAAACTTGAGGCAGTACTGTTTCCCTGGAAAACCTGAGCGCTCATCAAAGTCACGCCCTTTTTCCCGGCCGCATAGTCACCTCCAGCTATTCCCGCAAGTCCCTTTCCATTGTTTCTGACCCCTGCGATTGTGCCGGCGACATGACATCCATGGTCTTCAGGGGTAATATTTGAGCTGTTTCTCACGAAATTCCAGTTGACACTGCCACAGTTCCAAGCCAGATCCTCATGCTTGAGGTTGAGCCCTCCGTCAACGACACAGACAACGACCGAAGGATCTCCGGTTGTGTACTTCCAGGCGTCCTCGACATTGATGCTGTAACGGCCTGAATATTCCCAAAGGTAGGCGTAGCCAGGATCGTTGGTGGAAGCGGACCTGCAGATTATGTTACGTTTTTCAGAAGCCTCTACGCCGTCAAGTGATCCGAGAATCTCCTGAGCCTTGGCAAGAGGCAGAGCAGAATCGAAGTCCACGATGTAGTACTGATGGAGGCCATATTTTCTGTGAAGCGGTTCATATTCGCCGGCGTCAGGGAAAAGACGCTCGGCATGCTTGACACCAAGGCTCTCTGAGACAGAAGATAGCAAAGCACTCCCCTTCTCCATCGCATCCGCGGCTTCAGGCGTCAATTTCACGATCATTGATCCAGGAATATAAATTGCCTTATCAATCTCGTCTTGAGTATAGGGGCGTTGCTCTTGAAGACCGGAAGGCTTTGCATTCCCCCTGTCAGACGACAATGCTTGCTCCGATTTGGAACAGGAAAAGAACAAAAATGACGAGGCCGCGAGCAGAGCAGCCGCAGATAAGAGTGAACTTACTTTCATATTTTCGAAAAAAAGGGATCCGAACCGTACAATCCGGATCCCTTGAAAAATCAAAGGTATATAAATTATTTCAATTCAAGAAGCTTGGCGCGGCCGGATTTCGCGGTTCTCGCGTCCACTTTCTTGTCTTGAGCATCGCGTAACTTAGTGTCACGTGCAATGGTCATACTTGACGGAAGCGACTTGGTGTCAAAACGAACACTCTTGCCGGTCTTTGGAGCGGAGAGGCTCTTTACCGACTTGGAGGCGGCTGACGGAGTCAACGTCGCCGGATTTACTATGTAGTCGGCATCTGAGAAAGTGTACCATTTCTTAGTTGATGTGGACAGCCCCAGAACACCCCAGTACTTGGCATAGACCTCCGGCCTTTCTTCGGACAGCTTATACACCACGTTCTCGAACTTGATGGTCTTGTCCGCAGACTTGGTGACAGTGGCGATCTCTCCTGTGTCAGGATCACCGGTGCAGACATAATCGTCATTGGTGATTCCAGAGACATAGAAATTGTAGGATGAACTTGAAGAGAAGTTACCATAGACCAGTGAGCACTTGTCGCCTTCCGCATCATAAATGAGAGGAATGCCATCGATTCCTATGCCATCCAAAGCGATCGTCTCGTCAGGAAGGGCTTCCCTAAGGACAACATTGTAGGTTGTGTCATTACCTGTCTTTATAGACTTTGTGCTGAGGGTGTAGCTTCCGAGCCAAGCTTTGTATGCAGACGAGGCCTCCTTGAGCTTTGTCATGTCCGAAATTATCACCTCTGGCCAGAAATTGCCCTTGCCTGCGTTCTCTCCGGCCTGTATCTGCCAAGTCAGGCAGAATGAGAGGAATTTACCTTTCTCACAAGAACCGGCGTAAACGGTCATACCGCCTCCTTTTTCAAGGACGTAACCAGTAAGAATGACTGACGGATCTTCGGTGTACCATCCATAAGCGGCGTAAACCTCATAATTGTAGTTGAACTTTCCGGAAAGATAAATGTCACAGTCACCATATTTCGGATTGTTCCATGCCTCTGAAAGCTTCTGCTCCTTGAGGATGAACTTTCCGTCAGAGAACTCGGCCTCAACAGGCGCCAATCCATTCTCGTCCTGGTTTGGAAGTCCGGTAACATTGTAAGTGCTGCCATTAACTTTCTCAGAGACGGTCAAGACGTTGTCACCCATTTTCCATCTTCCGATGAAGTCGGCATACGTAGCGACAGAGACAGGTTCCTTCTTTTCGAATTCAAAAGTCTTGTAGTCACCGGTAGGAGTTCCGTCAGCGGCGATTCCCGCGGCCACAGCCACATATTTGCCGAAGTCCTTCTCTCCGAAGCTGTCTGAACCGGTTGAGCCATCGGTGTGGACAAGCATATCATAGATTTCATCACGACCGTAAACATCGCCAAACAGATCGAAATAGTACAGCACGTCATCGCTGAGCAGCAAGGCGGCGTTCACAGGTGATCCGCCAAGTTTCGCATAATCCTCTTCAGAATAGAAGGTTAGGGTGTAAGGTACTGTTGAGCCACTCACAGTGTTGGTGATGACCTCAGGGTACTTCTTGTCTTCAGGATCAGTGCTGTATGAAAGCGTCCATGCGTTGTTCTCCTTGAATTCGATCGCGGAAACGGCGTTAAGGATCATAGAGCAAGTCTCAGCTTTCTCACCCTCCGGATAAACGGATGATGAGACATAGCCATAGACATTCACATATCCTCCTACCTTGGAAGCGAGATCGAACGACGCAAGCGGAGCTTCAAACACCACTTTCTGTCCCATCGGAGCCTTGATGAAATATGTGTCACCTTCCTTCTCAAGTTTGCCGGAAGTGATGACGTACGCAGGGAATTCAGTCACCCAGCCGAGATAGGAAGATGTCGGGGCGGTCACACTGGATGTTTCGGCCGTCACTTCGTATGAAGTGACCTCAACCGAAACGACCTCCGTCTCCTCATCAGTCTCCTTATCAGTCTTCTTCACACCGTTCAGAGTGATCACCTTGCCGACAGGAAGCGCGGAGGTGGCTCCTGTCACGTACAGGCAGCTTGTTCCATCGGAAACAACAGCAGAGTTATCAGAAGTGGCAAGGACGGTCTCCTTGTAAAGGGTGACCGGAGTATTGTCAGCCACATTGGCAAGGGAAGCGATGTCGGTGGCCACAGTCTCGGCAGGGTACTGGATGACATAGAAGACATTAGGAGTCTCACCCGTCACAGTGTTGATGACATCAACCTCCGCGGAACGGAACGAACCCGTCGTGTTTGCCTCGCAAACCAAGGTATAGACATCGACATGGGTTGCCTTTGTCTGAGGAGCCACGCTGATCCACTTCTGGGTTCTGTCAACATACAATTCATAGTCCATGTTGGTGGTCACGGAAACTTTGACCTCACCACCTGCCGCAGGGACAGGCTTGACGTCAGCCTCGGCGGTAAGCACACCGTCCTCAAAGACAAGAGATTTGATGTCGGTCTTTCCTCGGCCGTTGCTGGCATAGACAAAGACTTTTCCTGTTGCGTTCTCACTGTGCTTCACTCCGATGTAGCCAGGCACCTCTCCTTTAGGAAGAGAGATCACCCTAGCCTCCCATCCAGAGGTGCAGTTGAGGATGTCAACCTCTACCTCATCTCCTTCTGAAACACCTTTGAGGGAATATGGGTAAGTATATTCGTCACCACCTACAGGAACACCGAGATCCTTGCGAGCGTCGAATACCAAATAGAAAGGAAGCTCCTTCTGGATGGTGTAGGCCTCGCCGTTGATGAAGAAAGTCACGGTTGTGTCTCCATCCTCGATCGAAATAGTGGAGCCACCAGGATTGCCAAGTACATCCACGTCGGCCCATGTCTCACCTTTGTCATAGGAGATCTGCCACTTGCCATCACGGATACGGAGCTGAGGAACAGCCGAATGGACAGGGATCTTGTTGCCGGCAGAGTCAAGAAGCGGCTTGCCGTCAACTGCCCAGTAGAACTCTCCGTCAGCCTCGACAACACCCACAACAGGAGTGTCGCCCTTGTCTCCCTTCTCTCCGTCCACACCGTCTGTGATGACAGCGGTGGTACCGTCAGAGAAAGTGATTGTGTAACCATTGTCACCAGGAGTGACAGAAGTGACGTAGATATTACCCTGGATTGCAGCCACAATCGACTGCATTCCAGGTATAGTTATCTTATTGATCTCGTTGACGGTTTTTTCAAGGGCGTCAACTCTCACAACAAGGTCATCAAACTTTTCGTAAAGATCATCGTTGTCAGCGCAACCGCCAGCAAGAGCCAATGTCGCGGTCATGGCGGCAGCCATCAAAGTTTTAATTGCCTTCATATTATGACTGTTTTATGGTTTTACTTTACTACAATTCTTTTTCCCAGCAAGTGAGAAACCTCAGGCAGAGCCTTATATGGGGTGCAGAACTCAAATGGTCCATTAGCGGATATGGTCCTGAAGCTGTTCCTGTCGACCTTGACCCAAGTGCCTTTGGTCTTGTCCAGACTCATAGTCTTGACAGAAGTGGTGCCGGACTTGACACCGGTAAGAGGGAACTCGTCAGGCTTGCTCTTGAAGGTATACACACCTCCGTCTGGATCAGAGATAGGCACAGCGATCAATTCCATACGGTTGTAGGTAAAGTCTCCGCCACCCTGAAGCTGGAATGAGTTTCCGGTGAACTTGACTGAACCATCGCTCTGCAATGTTCCGGTCGCCACATCGTAAGCGCCATTACCACCGGACGTGATGTAATATTCCTTACCGTCAGTGTGGATGAACTTACCTACGTAGTACAGATTGCAGGCACCCTCAGAAGCTCCGATGTCAACATTGTCCGCGATAGGCTCATCATCGTTGCCGTATAGCACGATGCTGCCTGACTCTGAGTCGAATGTAACCTCGGCAGGCTCGAAGAAATCCTGATCCATCTGCCAGCCCTTCATGTTGATGGTCTTGTCAGCCACCTTCTGAGTGAGGGCGATGTCGAATGCCCCGGCATTTATGCTCCAGTTCCCAAGCCATTTCTTGTAGGCATCCGAGCCGCCACCGCCAGGATTGTCGCCACTGCCACCCTTCTTGGTGAGAGTCGTAGGCAGAGGTGTCTTGTCCTTACTGATAGTGAGATATTTGCCATCAGCTGTGGCAGCGACGAACTGGACTCTCTCAAGATCATAGCTTGATCCGTCGCTGAAGCTCACATGGCCTGCGGCAAGCTTGGCCGTGCTGCCTGAAATGGTTCCTGTGAAGATCACATACTTTCCGGTGGCGAAGCTTGATTCTCCCCATCCGCCGAAGAGGCCGACGGTGCATTCACCATACTTTTGGGTCGATACGGTGCCGAGTCCATCCTGAGCGCGGACTTCAATACCCTTTGTGGCAGAGTCATAAGTGGCAGTGACAGGGAATGACTGTCCCTCGATGCCGGTGATGGTATAGCTGGTCCCCTTCTCAAGCGTGGAGATCTTCCAAGTGTCAGTCGCCGATCCTCTCGTGACTGTCCAGTCTCCAAGCCAAGCGTCATAGCCCTCTGCGGAGCCACCACCACCGCTGGTAACAGTGAAATCACTGTAGGCATAGTGACCAGTGGCGGCACCATCATCAGTGAATCCGATCGCAAACGCGATGTAGTCGCCGGCATCCATTGGATCGAACACCTCGTAATCGCTATCCTCGTAAAGGAAAGTGGAGAACTCCACCGGGTATCCGAACTGGTTGTTAAGTTCAACAATATTCATTATCTCTTTCCTCACGGCATCAGCCACCTCAATTGCGAAATCATCCATTTCCAATCCTCTTTCAGTGAATTCAGACTTGCTGACGTAGTAGATGCTGTACTTGCCTGACAGAGCCGGATCAGCCACATCATTGTAAATGTAAGCCGCTTGCTTGCCTTCATGATCCTTGATACCACCATAACGGACAGTCCAGTTGGCGTCAACACTCATGTAGGACAAGTTGTTTTGAACCACGGAAATCACACCGCTGTCATGGCCAAGCTTCCACTCGACATTTCCCGAACGCGACATATCAGCAGGTGTTCCCTTAATGGTGTTCTCTGCGATGGCGACGTTAAGGTTGTTCTCGGTGACAGTCACGGTGATCCAATCCACATCCGCACTCGCAGTAATGGTCTCATCATACTCGTAAGGGAAATCGAATGAGACAGCCTTGTGGGAAGCCTTGATGCCAGAAGGATTGAAACCAGTGCTGTAGAAACCGAACTGCTGAACCGTGAAATCAGACTTAGCGTCACCCGACTTCACAGTGACAGTGGCATACCTGGACTCATAACTTTCATTCGCAGGAGCGGTGACAGTGGCCACATTGTCTTTCACAGAAACCTGGCACCAGTCCTTGTCAACCGTCACCTCGATAGGAGACTCGGTAACGAACTCGATTGTACCCTCGCCACCTTTGGCGGGAATCTTAAGATTGTTTTCCTTGACGGATATTGTCTGGGCCTCGCTCCCATCCACCTCCTGCTTGGAGCAGGAAGAGGATGCGATTATAGCCAAGGCCATGAATATTGCTGAAATTATCTTTTTCATGATAAAGCCTTTTCGTTATTTACGGACAAGGGTCTGAAGATAAGGGAACTGGTTGTCACCCCACCCTGTGAATTCACCGGCAGACTTGCCGCTTGCATCGGTCGCCCAAAGGATGAACGAGTCGATTACCATGTCAGTCTTGCCGTTGTCGACAAATATAAACTCTCCTTCTTGGGATCCACGGACAATCTCCATTCCGTATCCAGTGGTTGTGTCCCAAGTAAGGTTTCCGCCGCCGGAATTGCTCCATGCGGCAAGCCATACAGTATTTGAGCCGTCAGCGCCCAGAGACTGGACATTCATGGTAAGACGGCCGCGCGCCCTATCGTAGCCAAGGTACACATTGTGATCGCCGGACACGAAGCCACTCATGAGAAAGCCGTTGCCTTCCTCGTCAGGCGTGAGTGTCACATCAAGTGTAATCCTTCCGTTGTACATAGAGAGTTTGAAGTCACCGGCGAAGTCACTGTACTGGGTGTAGTCCTCAGGAAGCTTGCCCTGGAAAACAATCGATCCGTTGGTAAGGATGTTATTGTCGGAATGATAATCCATGCTGTTGATCGTGGCTCCTGCAACCTCAACCGGCTCGTAGGTCTTGATACCTTTCGATGTGTACATGAACGGAGCCTCGACAACCACAGTCCCGTCATCCCCGGAAGTCTCGGCTGAGGCGGCCGGATCAACATACTTGAAGGTTATCCTGCGGTTGTTGAAATCAACCCCGCCTGTGACATCCGTGTCTCCGACCTTGCCGTCGATGATGGCGGCACGCATGCTTGAAGCCACATCAGCTACCTTGGCAAGATACGCGGCCGGGGTCAGATCAGAATCGTAAGGATAGAGGTCATAATGGTTTCCGGAACGCTTGCCACGAAGGCCGATCTTTTCAGGACTTACGCTCACGATGGTGAACTCGAAGTCACCGCCCTTAGCCTGATACTCCGTTGACGATGGAGTGGCAAAGTGATGAAGAGCCTGATTGTAAGAGTCGAACGAAAGCACGGCGCCATTGTCCGCCGTAAGCTTGTAAACACTCTTGTAGGAATTCTCCGGATCGAGCTCGTAGGATGCAGTCACCTCAGCATCTGTGAAGGCAAGATAGTAGGCATAACCACCCTTTGACTGGCCGGAACCCGGATAATACTCCATGATCCATCCTTTTTCATTGGAGGTCAAGATCTCACGGGTCTGTTCAATGTAAGCCTGAAGACGCTCAGAAGACGAAGAGTCAAAGACATCCGCCTGATCCTTGAGACAAGACTGGGCTGAAAGCACCGACACCCCTGCCAGAACGACTGTTAATATTTTATTGAATTTCATAATCTAATCACCAATTATTTTACCGTTAAATCGCTGAGGTCAACCTTGCCTTGCATCACGTCATCCTGACGACGGATGATTACGGAGCGAAGCTCGTCAATATCAATGGACCACACAGACTTCATGTAATCTCTGACAATCTGAAGTTTCGCGCGGATGAAGTCTGCTGATGAACCAGCATCCTTAAGCTGTGAGTCCCAATACTCCTGCGTGTTGGTGACATAGATGGACAGCATCTCCGCGAAGTCCTCACCGTCTGAATGCTGGGCATAGTCACTGATGAAGCCGTTTTTGAGGTACTCTTTGTTGTAAGGTTCCTCGCTCCAGTTGTCAGCCACATAACCGGAACCGGTGACCTGCTTGAAGTCTGTAGGATAATCCTTGATCTGGTTGAGGATATGGGTGAACTCGTGGTGGATCGTCTTGATGTAGTAATGGTTGAGAGCCTCCGGTCCCTGCTTGAGCATGGCGCTCAGATAATTCACACCGGAAAGGAGGATCTTCTTGCCACCTTCAGCTGTTCCAAGAATGAACGTTCCGTTGTTCCTGTACTCAAACTCACCGATAAGGAAGAACATCTTAGGGAAATACTCTCTGGTGAAGTCAACACCGGCGACCTCATCATAGGTGTCAATACAAAGATACTTCACAAGGTGGGCCATGATGACAGCCTCATCATAATCGGCAGGTACAGTGTAATAGTTCATGTCCGACTCGTTCAGTTCGAAGCGGTACTTGAAGTCAATGTTGTAAGGCCTGACATAGTTGTCGTTAAGCCATTTGTCCAATTCAGTCGCAGGAGCCGTCTCAACCTTGATGACACTGTCAGGGTTGAGGTCATCTTTCTGGCAAGCCGAAAACGACAGAACAGAAAGGGCAGCGATTGAGAGATATGTTATAATTTTCTTCATATTCCAGTCAATTTATGAGTTTAGTTTCTCGGATTCGGTGTATATCCTGCGTCAATAACTTTCCTAGGAACCTGTATGGCGCGCCTTTCGTCATCTACCTTGAGGACATCACCAGCGGTACGAGGGTTGCCGTCAGATCCCATGACACGTCTCTGGATCTCAATGCCGTAACGCTTGACATCAAACCATCTGAGTCCCTGGGCGTAGGTGTCAACCCTCTTAAGAAGCAGACAGAAGTGAATCAGATTCTCCTGAAGCTCGCTAGGGTTCTGAAGGAACGGAGCGTTAAGCTTCTTCTTGACGGTTGAAGCCAATGCCGTTGAGTAAGGAATATCCTTCAGAAGATTGTTGATCTCCTCGGCGCTGAGGTTCCAATCAGTCTTCGAGATGTTGGAGAGCCAGAGGTTCATGTCAGCCACAGCTGAGTCATATTGCTTGAGGAGGAGCTTTGCCTCAGCCCTCTCAAGAAGAACCTCGTCGGAAGTGAAGGCCGGATAGACTGTCCTGTAATAACCGATCTGGGCGACAGGGTCTGAGAATTCGAACAGGTAAGGCAACTTCCAGAAAGTGGTCTTGTCGTGGTTCGTGCCTTGGTAAACCTTCATCGGCACAGCGAAGAACGACTGGTTGTTCTTTCCCAAAAGGGTGGCAAGGGCAATACCGGTCTCATTCGTGGCAAGATAGTTTCCGGCAGCGTATTTTGAATATACTGAATACGGCCCTGTAAAGCAAAGACCCATCTTCGAATACGCCGTGATCAGAAGCAGATTGGCCGACAGTGTGGCATCGATGAAATGGTTGGTCAGAACCTCATCGTCCTGAGTCATCTTTGCCTGTGCGCGCCAGTCGCGGAGCATTGTCGCAGGAGCGCTTCCCAAACAAGCGTCGGCGTACTTGACAGCCTCTTCAGGTTTCTCATAATAGAGATAGAAACGCGTGGCGAAAGCATACGCGGCCTTCTGGTTGAAGTGGTACTTAGGCACAGTGTAGTAATTGTCGCTGACGAGCGGGAGAGCCTTCTGGAGATCCTGATCGATCTTTGCATAGATCTGAGCCACAGACTCCCTTTCGTACTTAGGATTTAGTCCCTGCTCAGGAGCGCTCATGTAAGTGACGCCGAGTTTCTGATCCGCAGTCGCCTCAGTGTAGGCCTGCGAGAACATATTCACAAGCACGAAATGACTGTAGGCACGGCAAAGAAGAGCCTCCGCCATCTCCGGCTCATACCCTTCGGCATCCGGACCGACCATGTTAGTGATGGCCTCTATTGCCTGATTGGCAGCCGCGATTGCCGAATAGGAGGATTGCCAGATGTTCTCCGGGTCCTCGTTGTCGGTGTTGGTGACATCCTTCCACGCGTAAACCTCATCGATAAAAGGATCTGTGTTAGGGTTCTCAGGGCCGAAGTCATCGACATTGTCCGAGGAGAACTCGCTGACAAGCAGATAGTCTGTCTCCGGGTAAGCGGACACCAGCAAGGAGCGGATTTTCTCCTGAGTGTCAAGCTCCGTTCTGTTGTCAGGCATCACATCCAGAAACTTGTCGCATGAGACAAGGCTGAAAGCAACCGCCGCAATGGCTATTATGGAATATTTGTTTTTCATATATCTTTCCCTCCAGATTAAAGACCAATTTTCAAAGTGAATGTGAACTGCTTAGGAACCGGGACAGCCACACCGCCGGTGTTGAAGAACTCAGGATCCTGACCGTTGAGCTTGCTGTCGGCGTAGATAAGGAACAAGTTGGTGGCCTGAGCCTTGAGTGACAGCGAATTAAGTTTAATCTTCTCAATCCACTTCCTCGGGAAGTCGTAAGAAAGCGAGATCTCCTTCATACGGATGAAATCACCTCTGGCGATTCGTTCGGTCGAGTAGTTGTAGGCGTTGTAAGCCTTGCTGAGGTGGGTGTCCTGCCTGTTCTGCCATACACTCGCGATGGCCGGAACGCTGGTGGTGTTCTCGTCTCCAGGGACAGTCCAACGGTTGGCGAACTCCTTAGGCATAGAGTCGAGATCATTGTAGGTGTTGCTGAAGACAGGGTCAAGACGGATAACGTTTCCAAATGAGTATGTCATGAACACATTGAAGCGGAAGCCGTAGAACTCGAAGATGTTGCCGAGAGATCCGACATCGGTAGGATCTGCGTTTCCGGAATACTTGAGCCACTTGGAAAGGCCCTCAGAGTCAGAGTACTGGAAGTCGATGTCGCTCACAGTCGTCTCTCCTGCCTCATTGATGAATGTCGGGAACCCGTCAGAATTAAGACCTTCGAACGGAATGGAGAATATTCCTCGTACCGGATACCCCTCCTGCGCGAATCCGTTGCCCGTGATGAGGTCGATGGCGCGCATGGTCGTCTTCAGATTTGTCACCTCATTGTGAGAATGAGAGTAGATGAAGTTGGTCGTCCAAGTGAAGTTCTTCTTCACAATGTTCTTGGTGGTGAGAGAAATCTCGACACCGTCAGACTTCATGGAAGCGATGTTACCAAGTTTCCCAACCTGACCGCCGAGACCCTGGGTGTTGATGACACCGATAAGGTCATAGTTGTCACGTGTGAACCAATCGAAGGTGAAATTGATGCGGTTGTCAATGAAACCGGCCTCAAGACCAAGGTTCAACTCCTTCTTCTTCTCGTAGGTAAGATCGGAGTTCGCAAGGTCTGCGATGTAAAGCATGGATTCCTTCACTGAAGTAAAAGGTCTCCACGGATTCTTTGAAGAGATCACCACAGCCGAGTTGGTCACTGTCGAAGGACCTCTGTCGGCGGTAAGTGAATAAGAAGCCTTGAGGGAAAGGTGAGAGATCGCGTTGAGCGGTTTCATCCATTCCTCCTCATGAAGGTTCCACGCACCAGAGATGTTCCATGTAGGAAGCCAGCGGGCCTGACGGCTCTTTCCAAGCTTATTGGTACCCTCGTAGCGGATTGTGCCATTCAAGGTGTAGCGGCCCATATAAGAATATGTACCATTGGCGAAGAACGCGGCGGAGCGGACATGAGTGTTGGTCATGGTGTAGTAGTCACTGTTCTCCTCGTTGCCCTTCTTGAACACTTTGTAATCGTAGTTAGGAGTCTCGCCCATGCTGTACTGGATACCCCACCCGCGGAACCATGTTCCATGACGCTCGGTGCTGTTGACCTCGGTACCGCCGAAAAGATTGACGATGTGTTTTTCGGCGAATGTCTCGCTGTAATTGGCTGTGGCACGGAAATCCCAACCGAGCAACGAGTTGTCAGTCCTCTCGTAGATACCACCCTTAGGCAGAACCGAGATCGGCAACGCGTAAGGGTTGTCCGGATCCTTCTTGTAAAGGAACGGGTTGTTGTCCCTGATGGCGGCGGTGTACATCGCACGGTATGCGAGGGACTGGTTGGAATCGTCAAGAATATTATGCTCCTGAGATGATGCCGTGTACTTGACAGCAGTGAGAGCGCTGAGTTCCAATTGCTTGAAAGGTTTGGCCTTCAATTCTCCCTGAATACGCACGTCAGTCACGCCGAGATCTATGTAGTTGTTGTCCAGCTCATGCATGATGTTGAACGGAGCGTAGTTTCTCGTGTAGTACTCATTGGCGTCAAGCGCGCGGGAGGTGTTGAGCGCGTACGAGTAAGGGTTGATGTCGAAGTCACGCTTCACCTCACCCGAAACCACATCCATCGTCTGTCCAAGGGTTCCCGGCGCACGCTGCTTACGGAATGAAGCGTTGCTGATGAGGTTGAAAGTGAATATGTCACTGAACTTGAAAGTCGTGTTGAGGTTGCCGGTGTAACGAGAAACGGAACTCTGTTTTGTCCAACCCGGATCCTGCATAACAGAAAGAGACGCGTAATAGGTGGCGTTCTCTGAACCACCGGAAGCGCTCAAGGAATGGTTGCTCTGCAGACCGTTGCTGAAGAGAGTGTCGAACCAGTCAGTGTTCCTGTACTCGGCAGCCCTGAGGTATTCAGCCCTGGCAGCCGCCGTGTTCGCGAGACCGAACTGTCCGGATGTCTTGTCATACTGACCGATCAACTGGTACATCTTACCATAGACTCCGCTGTCTGAGGCGTTTGCCAAAGAAGCATAATTAAGGTAACCCTTCTGCTGGAGTTCCTGGTAGATTTCCATCTGATCCTGCGAGTTCATTATGTTGAACGTGCGGTAAGACGGTTTGAGCCTTGTTGTGAACTCGCCTGTGTAGTTGAGTCTGAACGATCCCGCACGGCCCTTCTTGGTCGTGACGACAATCACACCGGCCATAGCCCTAGCGCCATAGATAGAGGTGGCGGAGCCATCCTTGAGGATATCGAACGACTCTATGTCATCGGAGTTGAGTCCTGCGATCGCCGAAGAGATAAGAGTGGAGGCGTCACCAGAAGAAAGCTGGTCTGCGCTGACATCCACAACATCCTCCATGATCACGCCATCGACAACCCAAAGCGGCTTTGATGAGCCGTAGATGGAAGTGGCGCCACGGACACGGATCTTAGGAGCTGTTCCGAACGTTCCCGACACATTCTGCACGGACACACCGGCGACACGTCCCTCAAGGGAGCGGCTGACATCGGTGAGACCATCGATCTTCGCCGATTCCGCATCCAGCTTGGCCGTGGAACCCGTGAAAAGACGGCGGTCCATTTTCTGCATACCAGTGACGACTACCCCCTCAAGAAGCTGAGAGTCCGGGGTCAATGCCACATTGATTGTGGTTTTACCTTTGACGGCCACCTCTTTCTGCTCATATCCCATGGATGAGAAGATGATAGTACCATCACTTGGCACGGGGATTGAATAACGCCCATCGGCGTCACTGCTGCTTCCCTTGGTGGAGCCTTTTACCTGACAGAACGCGAAAGGTATCGGCTCACCTGTAGAAGCATCAGTAACGACACCGGTCACAGAAATGTTCTGTGCCGATGAAGTGATCGCCACGAAAAGTGAAATCACCGCGAGAAAAAATCTGCTTTTTTTCATCGATACTTGTTTTATATACATTACTATACACTATTCAAATTAGTGAACAAGAGACTGCTGTCGCCTGCAAATAGTCTCTTTCTCACAAGTAAAAGTTCGATCCTTGGAACGCTTTTGGAGACATTCTAGAAAGAATGCCTGAGAGTTTGAACCACTAACCAACTCAATAATCGCCAGGCTAAAGTCATTACGGATCCACCTTACCGCATCTTAAATGCTTTGCTGACAAATTTTGACCGCAAATATTGCAATTTATTTTTTCTATTACAAATTTCACTTTTTATCCGCGAATTAATCATTTCTCCGATTTCCACGCCCATATCTTACGAATCTAAATCACTGCCCATGATATTCAATAAATCTCTGCCGAAATGAATCGGCATATAATTAAAATACTAATTAAAATACTTTTTTTAAAAAAACATAAGTAACCCTAAAAAGAGGAATGACAGGTCATTTTTCTGTCATCCCTCTCTGAAATCAGGCTATTAAAACAAAGATCAGGTTACCTTCCATATTTCTTGAAAACCTTGTCGATCAAGGCTGCCTTGTCCGCACGGTTTTCCAGAAGGACTGATTTCAGAATCTTTATGTCATTCGTGTAGTATCCCATGCAGTTCAGGATGTCCGAGCGGCTGATTCCTCCTGCTTCAAGTTCGGATAAAATCTGAGATTTGAACCAATATTCATTGCCAAAGCCAGGATTTCTCCCGTAACGTTCCTTGTACAATGCGTTTTCCATGTAATATGCCCACATCTCGCCGATCTCGCAATAGCCTGCGTTCTCTCCATTGCCGGTGCCATAGCAGTCACCGGTTGAAATGTACGAGGTAAGAATGTAGGTAGCATACTTACGCCAATAGTCCGTCCCCACCTTGTTGAAATGACTGGCATGTGCCATCTCATGCACTGTGGTTGAGTACAATGCCGCGTAGTCCCCGTTCTTGTCCTTGGAGCCGATCGTGATGTCCGGAGCGAAAATCCTCACGATGGACGCGTATTTACCGATATACTTGCTGACCAGTTTGTTGTCAAGCAACGCTCCGTGATGCATCATCAGAGTGCTGGATGGCCTGAGAATATTCAGAATCCAGAACCTCAGGTTCTTGGGAGGCATGGTGACGCCTGTTGCCTGACACTTCTTGAAGTAGTCGTATGCGGCGTTGTTGACCACACACCTGCGGAACAAGGTGGCGTCTGAATTTTTGTCGATAGTGAGATCAATCCCCGTCGATGATCCTTTGCCGATTGCCGAGATCGAGGCCGGAATCAAAATCAGATTCAGTCCGATCGAGAATCCGACCCTGTTCTTGAAGCAGATCCTGTAACGAGGCTTGGCGGAAAACTTGCGGGAAAACTCGTAGTTGCCGTTCTCGTCCGTGTAAGTCGTGGCGATCTTCACAAAGACATTAGCCACCATCTTGACACCGGCGACACCAACTGTCTTCTTGCTCCTAAGTTTGTCATCGACAATCGTGATCCTTCCGGAAGGCCTGGCCTTAGCCCTTGTCTCAGGCTCAAGCAGGCCACTGTTGCCTGTAACCTCGAAGGCCATCCTCTCCACCGCGTTCCAGTCAAAGTCACCAGGACTTCTGGTCTCCACTTCCTCATCCGGGATAAAACATTCCTCCAGAATCTCATAACGGATTCCTTGCGGGAAATCGAAATCCGGCGGAACCACAGCGTACTGCCACGTGATCTCTCCCTCCGGGACCTCCGGGTCGTGGTAATAGTCTCCATCCTTCAGGATCTCACGATCCATAGGGTAGTCCAGAAGGTCCACACCGAGATCAGCGAGAAGATTGAACTCCTCCGTGTCTTTTGGCAGGAATCTGACATAGTAGTCCGTGACAGGGACATCCACCGAAGCCCTTGTCGGATAGAGCGCGGCCAAAGCCTCCTTGACATTGGTCACAGAATAAGGGTTTTCAAGCTTCCGTCCCAGCTCGATCACATCATGAGCCACGACCTCGACATTCTCCTTTGTGCTGACAGGGCTGACCTCCACCGGAGACCCTCCCTCTTTACTGCAGGACACCAGCACCAGAGCCGGCAGCATCATTTTGAAGAACCATTTCATTGTTCAGTTGGTTTTTAGTTACGATGCAAAGGTAGAGACGACTATCCGTGGGTTGAAATATTCAACGGTTAATTGAAGAATCGGCATTCCTTGGCAATTCAAGGGCTATTTTTTATCTTTGCAGACAACATTTTTTCAGGAAAATATGGGAATATTCAGAAATTCCGCGGTTTATGCGGCATCCATAGCACTGATCATCAGTGGATTCAGCTTTTCTGCCAAGGCGCAGACGTATAGGGACAAGATCGAGGAGAATCCGGAAAGAGCCGGAGGAGTCTATCATTATTATGAATATGCTCCTTCCGCCTTTACGAAAGCGCCGAAAGGCTACAAGCCATTCTATATCAGCCACTACGGAAGGCACGGATCACGCTATCACACCAGCGCGAACCTTTTCAAGGGGGCTGTCGAGACCCTTTCCTCCGCAGAAAAGGCTGGATTGCTTACCGAAGAGGGCAAGCTGCTGAAGATGCAGATCGACTCAATCAACATGGAGCATCAAGGGATGTTCGGGATGTTGACCGAGAGAGGCGCCGCCGAGCATCGTGGAATCGCGGAAAGGATGTCAGCTGATTATCCGGAGGTGTTCAACGGCAAACGCGGCGAGGTGGAGTGCGTCTCCAGTTACTGGCCAAGATGTCTGGTCAGCATGGCCAACTTCACTTCAGCGATAAAGGAAAGGAACGGAGCTCTGAAATTTCATTACCTGACAGGGCCTAAGTACCTGGATTACATCAGCATGGACCTCGACACGAAAAATGTCACGAAAGAGTCCAACGTCCTCAGGCGACATCTTCTTGACAGCCTGGTCTCCTATGACAGGTTCTTCAGCGCGATGTTCACTGATCCAGCCAAGGCGACCGAGTTCATCCCCAAGCCCAAAGAGTTCATGGACAACGTGTTCCTTGCGGGCAGCATCAGCCCTAACACTTTGGCACATCCTGACATATTCAGCCACTTCACCACTGATGAATTGATCGGGCTTGGGATATCAAGGAACAACAAGCTTTACTTCAGCTTCGGTATATCAGCCGAGGAGGGTGAATATGTCTCTTCCATCGCAAAACCGCTCATCGAAGACATTGTCGCCAAGGCTGACGAAGCCGTCAAACCGGAAAGCGGCAGAGCTGCGGATCTAAGGTTTGGCCATGACGTGGGACTTCTCCCGCTTATCGGCACAATCGGCATCGCCGGAATGGAGGAGAGATGGAAGTCACTGGACGTGCACCGGCACTGGTTCGATTTCGAAATGATGCCTATGGCATCCAACCTTCAGATGATCTTCTTCAGGAACAGGAAGGGTGATGTGCTCGTGAAGCTTGTGTACAACGACAAAGAGACTTATATTCCCGCCGTACAGACTTACAACGGTGTATTCCACAAATGGAATGATCTTCGCGAATATCTTGTAAAAACAGCCGCCGCCATCTCTGACGAGCATATCGTCAAGGACAACGACGGCAAGGAGCGTACAGGAGTAGCCGGAATGTAGTCTAGAAATAGACCACCGTCTTCTGTTCGATCGAAGACATAAGCGAGTTGGCCAGGCGGCTCACTCCGAAACGGAACAAGTCCTTGTTCATCCACTCGTTTCCAAGGATGGATTTCACTATTGAATGATAGCATACCGCATCTTTCGATGTGGAGATTCCGCCTGCGGCCTTGAAGCCGACTTTCCTGCCGGTCTTATCGTAGAAAGCCTTGATGCTCTCGCACATTACATAGGCGGCCATAGGTGTGGCGTTCACGCTCACCTTGCCTGTGGAAGTCTTGATGAAGTCCGCGCCTTCTTCCATGGCAAGGAACGAGGCGTTGGCAATGTTTTCCGGAGTGACCAGAAGACCTGTCTCCAGAATCACCTTCAATGTGACTTTTCGGCCGGCTTTCGCGGCAGCCTCGTCAATGGCCGCCCTGATTGCACGGATTTCTTTCCTTGCGGACTCCTCGTCACCGGCCATAAAGGAGTTAAGAGCCAAGACAATGTCGATCTCGTCAGCGCCGGCCTCCACAGCCATCTCACATTCCTTGACTTTCACCTCGATGAAACTTTGGGATGTCGGGAAGCAGCCAGCCACAGCGGTGACATGAACCTCATGGCTGGCGAGACTCTCCCTTACAACGGAGGCGAAATTCGGGAACACACAGACCGAAGCCGGAAGAGGGTATTCCGGGAAATCCTTCATGAAGGAATTGACCTTGCCTACCAATTTCTTCACGGACGCTGGGGTATCCTCTGTACGGAGGGTCGTCAAATCCATGAATGACAAGCAATTGCGGAGGACTTCAGGAGAAGTCACATTGTCGATGTTGGCCGCGATGGCGTCCAACCTTTTGCTGATCCGTTCCTTATCCGGAGCGTAACCATACTTTGCGAACAAAGATTCCATATTATCAACTTAATTTTTTAATATTCTGTGTGGAAGTGCTGTCTAACCCCTTATCTGAATCGTGTACCCCTCTTCAATCAAAGGCTTTACCAGTCCCCGCATCTCATCCGCCGAAAACTTCTCAAGCCCTTCGGCCGGTGTCTCCCGGTCAAGGGTATAGACCATCACTTCTCTCGGTTTAAGTTTTCTTACTATATTCATCCATCCTTCAAGGACTTCCGGAGAGGAAGAGTCAAAGAATGGGGATCTGAGGAACATTGTCTGAAGAACAAATTCCCCGCCAAACCTCATCAAATCCGCAACAACATCCTCGACATGATATTCCCCCTGCGGCTGATTGATCCGGCCCGCAAGTTCATCGGTCGGAGCGTCAATCTTAAGAATCGGATTGTCCACCTTCCTCAAAGCCTCGAAGACATCCTCTCTGAATATCCTTGTGGCGTTCGACAGAACCGACACTTTCGCCTGCGGGAAATATTTGTCTCTCAGCGCGATGGTAATGTCAATAATTTCAGCGAAATCAGGATTCAGAGTCGGCTCTCCATCTCCGGAAAACGTTATGGAGTCAATCGGAGTACCCGCACCGCTGCATTCCTTCAGTTTCGCCTCCAAAGTCTCGTGAAGTTCTCCGGCAGTCGGAAGCTTACGGTCTCCCCTGCCATCCTTGTTCCAGCCACACTCGCAATAAACGCAATCGAAATTGCACAGTTTTCCTTTCGTCGGAAGCAGATTGATTCCGAGCGAAGAGCCCAACCTTCTGGAGTGTATCGGCCCGAACACAAGTTCCTCTCGCATCATGGCTAAATAATTCTACGTGACCGGCTTTCGGAAGTGAGGCGGTCACCGTCAAGATTCTCGACAGCCACCAGACCAGGCTTCATTCCGACAGCGATGCGGCCATATTCATTCTCTTTCGACAGGAACTCAGCTCCGTTGCGGCAGGCCCATGTAAGCAGTTCATTCAAGCCCACCTCAGGGAAAGCGTCCTGAAGACAACACAACTCAGCGACAATGTCAAGGTCGTCATTGCTGGAAAGCGAATCCGTGCCTACAGTGATTTTCAAGCCATTGCGACGCATCAGCGACACAGGAGGCAAAGCGTTGTGAATGAATATATTCGACAACGGGCAAAGAGCCACGAACGGGTGATTCATCACTTTCTTCACGGCATCGATTCCCTCCTGGTCCATGCAGACCTCGTGGACAAGCAGGATATGCTCGTCAAAAGGAGCCGGATGCGCTTTCTCCAGTCGGTCTATGAAATAGAGCAGGGATGACTTGCCTGTCACAGGTGGGACACTCATCCCGGCGGCCTTTCGGTTATCCCACATGGCTCCACGGCCGTATTTCAGCATATCCTCCTCTTCCTCTGTCTCTTCCGAGTGGAATGACAGGAAGCCGGACTTCAAGCCTTCGGCCGAGACTGCTGTGACAAGCTCCGGGCTCATCGTGTAGCAAGCGTGCGGGATAGGAGTGGCGTCAAGTCCATATCCATCAGCCACTGCCTTGAGTCTCAAGACATTCTCCATCACGGAAGCACAGTCCTGAGGTTCCGTCCCGAATACCTCCAGAAAGGTTCTGGTGTACATGGGAGATGCCTTCTTGATGGCGAATGAGTCGGCACAGTTGCTGATGTCCGCCATAGCGGACACTCCACGGTCCCACATCACTTTCATCCAATGAGATATGTCGTGAAGTTTCTCGTCCAAACTTTTGTTGTCACGCATCTCATTGATCTGGTCGATGAATCCGGCCATGCCGGTTCCCTTGCGGAACGATTTCCAGAGATAGGAAAGTTCCAGATGGCAATGAGTGTTGACAAATCCAGGCACGACAGCCCCCTTTACAAAGGCATTTTCACGCCCCGGATCCGAACATTCGCCTACCGATGTCACGGTGCCGTCGCTGTCAAACTCAACGAATCCGTTCCTGATAGGCTTGTCCTCATTCAACGTGAAGACATATTCAGCTGCTATTCTATTCATTCTTAATCAATAAATCTTTCACCGGAGCCAACTCCAACCTTCTGATGGATTTCTCAGGATTGATGTCATGAAGCGGTTCTGACTTCATGGCGGCTGCCTGACCCGCCGTCTTTGTCATAGGAATTGTATCCTTCTCCGGCACTATTGCCGTCGTGTCTCTTATGACAAGGCGCGGACCATGGAAAACCGTGTCCTCGACAACAGGGACAGGACGATAGACTCCAAGGGAATCCTTCTCGATCCCTACACGGTCTGTCATGGCATCAACATCGAACACATCAAGAAATGAATCGAAGGTTTTCGCCTTGACTGACTTCCAAACCTTGGCCAGCGAATCTGCCTCATGCTGAAGCCTGTCCTCCGACTCAATCTCCGCGTTGATCGCGTTCAGTTCCTTCCTCAGATCCTTCTCCACGCGTCCCAACATCTCGGCATAGCGTTTAGGATCATTGAGATAGCGGTCCACACTCTTCTGGTAGTCCTTGAGCGTGAAACCATATTTCTCAAATATAGGCTCATAGAACCATGTGGTGTCCGCCATCCCGTTCTTGTCTGGATTCTCGGCGAGCCATTGGTCTGCAAGAAGCATCTCACGATAGATCCTCTCCATCTTGCGCACGGGTATCACACGCCCCTCACGACTGCAGGAGACTACAGCCGACACCAGAACCATCAATGGAAGAACTATCCTGAGAACCTTTTTCATAAGCTTACCTCAATGTCGCTCCGTACTCGTTCTGGAAAGTAGAGAGAAGCTTCTTCATTATCCTCTCCACATCCTCGTCCGTCAATGTCTTCTCCAGATCCTGAAGCACGAATCCGAGGGCGTACTGCTTCTTGCCGGCCGGAATCTTGTCCCCACGATAGACATCGAACAGGGTCACCTGTTTGAGAAGTTTCTTGCCAGCCTTGAACGAACTCTTGTAAAGGTCAGCGTAGCTTACGCTCTCGTCAAGCAGCAAAGCGAAATCCCTTCTGACCTCAGGGAACTTAGGCATCTCCTTGAAGGCGACCTTGTCCCTCTTCACAAGTTGGAACAAGGTGTTCCAGTTGATCTCTGCGGCGAACACAGGCTGGCGCACACCGAACTTCTTCGCGATGGCCGGAGACACTGTGCCAAGTACCGCGAGCGGCAGATGCTGCCCCGGAAGGGCATAAGCGACACCTTCACTGAATATGTCAGCGGGAGCCGCGGTGGCCTCCATCTGGTAAAGATTCGCTCCGAAGCGCCTCAGAAGCAGATCCACATAGCCTTTCAGTTCAAAGAAACTGCTCTTGCCCGGCTGGCTGTTCCAGGATTTCTCAGGAGTTCCGGTGACGAACATCGAGAACGCAGGATGCTCCTCGTAGGAAGCCAGCGTCTTGCCGTCCATCTCAGGATTACGGCTGTAAACGGAGCCATATTCAAAGAGTTTCATCGACGAGATCTGACGGTTCAGGTTGTATGCCACAACCTCAAGGCCGCTGAATATGAGGGTCTGCCTCATCACGTTCAAGTCTGAGCTCAGAGGGTTGACGATTGTCACGCTCTTCTCCTCCGGGAATGTGGTAAGTCCCTTATAGTAAGCCCCTTTGGTGAGGGAATTGTTCATTATCTCGACAAAGCCGTTGGCGGCCAGGAAGTTGGATATTCCGTTGCGGATAGCCTCCGGCTCAGGTGAAGGGGTTGCGTTGACGGACATCTTCATGTGCTGAGGCAGGTCGATGTTGTTGTAGCCGTAGATTCGGAGAATCTCTTCGACCACGTCACACTCTCTTGTGACATCGATCATATAGGTCGGCGCGGCGACCTTGGCTCCACCCTCTCTCCTCTCGATGAACTCGTAGGTGAGGGCTGTAAGTATCTTCTCAATCGTGTCGTGTCCGATCTTCTTGCCGATGAACCTTTCGATGCGGTCGTAGTCAAGGTCGATGACCTTCTTCTCGATCTTCTCAGGATAAAACTCCTCGATTCCTCCGACAATCTCTCCGCCGGCCACTTCCTGAATCAGCAGTGCGGCGCGCTTGGCGGCATATTCATTGATTCCAGGATCGGCTCCTCTCTCGTAGCGGAATGAGGCGTCGGTCTGGAGAGTATGTCTCTTTGAGGTCTTGCGGATAGAGCCAGGATCGAAGTAGGCGCTCTCCACGAATACATTCACAGTCTCGGCCTTAACGCCGGAATCGATGCCGCCGAACACTCCGGCGATGCACATCGGACCGTCAGCGTTGGCGATAACGATGTCCTCGGCCGAGAGTTTTCTCTCAGTCTCGTCCAGGGTGACAATCTTCTCTCCCTCGGCGGCCCTTCTCACGATAACCTTTCCTCCGGTGATCTTGTCGGCGTCGAAAGTATGCAGAGGCTGGCCAAGCTCGAAAAGGATGAAGTTGGACACATCCACCACATTGTCGATAGGCCTGAGTCCGATTGACATCAGCTTCTTCTGAAGCCATTCAGGTGAAGGGCCGACCTTCACACCCTTGATCGTGATCCCGCAATAGCGAGGAGCGGCTGTCGCATCCTGCACTTCCACTGGAATGCCTTTGCCCTCACCCGGTTTCCAAGCGTCAACAGAAGGGTACTTGAATGAGCAAGGAATATTATTGAGCGTCATCCAGGCATAGAGGTCGCGGGCCACACCGATGTGTGAGGCGGCGTCCACCCTGTTGGCTGTGATCTCATATTCAATGACGGCCTCGGTCTTGAGATGGAGATAGTCCTTCGCAGAGGTTCCGACCGGCGCGTCGGCAGGGAGGACCTTGATGCCGGCATGGTCGTTGCCGATTCCGAGCTCGTCCTCGGCGCAGATCATTCCGAAAGACTCCACGCCACGAATCTTGGACTTCTTGATCTTGAAGTCTCCCGGGAGCACGGCTCCGATGCGGGCGAAGAGAACTTTCTGGCCGGCGGCCACATTAGGAGCGCCGCAGACAACGGTCAGAGGCTCGCCGGTGCCGTCATTGACCTTCGTGATGTGAAGGTGGTCGGAATCAGGATGCGCCTCGCACTCAAGCACCTCGGCGACTACGACTCCCGCGAGTCCGCCAGGAATCTCCTCCTGTTCCTCAACTCCGTCAACCTCGATTCCTATAGCTGTCATAGCGTCCGCGATCTGCTGCGGAGTAAGATCGGATTCAAGATAATCCTTTAGCCAATTGTAAGAAAGCTTCATATTTCTGATGTTTTATTTGTCAATATCCTCTCTGGAGAACAGTGAGCCCACGAACTCCTTCTTGTCAAACACTTTCAGGTCATCAATGCCCTCGCCGATCCCGATGAACTTGACCGGAACCTTCAACTGGTCAACGATTCCGATGACGACCCCGCCTTTCGCCGTGCCGTCCAGCTTGGTGATAGCCAGTGATGTTATGTCTGTCGCCCGTGAGAATTCCTTGGCCTGCTGGTAGGCGTTCTGACCTGTCGATGCATCCAGCACGAGAAGCACCTCATGCGGGGCGTCCGGGATGACCTTACGCATCACGTTACGGATTTTTGTCAGCTCGTTCATCAAGTCGATTCTGTTGTGGAGCCTTCCGGCGGTGTCGATCAGTACAACGTCAGCACCCTTGGCCACCGCAGACTTTACAGTGTCGAAAGCCACAGAGGCCGGATCAGCGCCCATGCCCTGCTTTACAATCTCCACGTCTGCCCTTTCGGCCCAGATCTGGAGCTGGTCAACGGCGGCAGCCCTGAACGTGTCGGCGGCTCCGATCATCACTTTCTTGCCCATGGCCTTGTAGCGGGCGGCAAGTTTTCCGATGGTCGTGGTCTTGCCCACACCGTTCACTCCGACAACCATCACGACAAGAGGTTTCTTCGTCAAGTCGAACGGTTCCTTAGGAGATTCCTCTCCATCAATATCCAGAAGCGTTCCAATCTCGTCACGAAGCATGTCCACCAGTTCGTCGAAGGACATGTACCTGTCCTTGCTTACCCTCTCCTCAAGGCTGTCAACGATCTTGAGCGTGGTGTCCACGCCCATATCCGACGCGACTAGCGCTTCCTCGATGGCATCGAGAACGCTGTCGTCCACCTTGGACTTGCCGATTATCGACCTTGAAAGCCTCTGGAAGAAGCCCTCTTTCGTCTTCTTCACACCTCTGTCAAACAATCCCATAACGTTATCATTTGTAAACTTACAAATTTAGTGAAAACCGAGCGCAATGTGAAATTTATTTCAACATTGCCGAAAAAGGCGCAGACGGAATCCGCCTGCGCCTTCGCTATCATATTCACGGAAACTATTTTTTGTCCGCGAAGAAATCTTTTGTCTTATCAGCCTCAACGAGGAGTTCAGTGAAGACGTAAGCTCCGGTCTTTGGTGACTTGTCCATACGGATGCACTTCACCATGCTCTTTGCGCCAGCTTTGGCGGCGAATGTAGCGACTGCTTTCTTTGCCATAGTCTATATCTCCAATTTTACTTGATTTCACGATGAACAGTCACCTTGTGGAGGTAAGGATTGTACTTCTTACGCTCGATACGCTCAGGAGTGTTCTTCTTGTTCTTGGTTGTGATGTACCTTGAGATTCCCGGCACACCGCTTGCTTTCTGCTCAGTGCATTCGAGGATGACCTGCACCCTGTTTCCTTTTGCTTTCTTTGCCATAACTCAATAGATTTTAAACAAGGCCGACATATCCTTTAGCCTGTGCCTCTCTGAGAGCGGCGTCAAGGCCTTTCTTCTCGATGGTTCTCATTCCTTTGCAGGAAACCTTCAGTGTGATGTACCTCTGCTCAGCCTCTGACCAGAACTTCTTGGTCTTGAGGTTGAGGGCGAACTCGCGCTTGGTGCGAAGCTTTGAGTGAGCGACATTGTTGCCGATCATTCTCTTTCGTCCTGTGATTTGACAAACTTTTGCCATAATATTTTACTTTTTTATTGATTCAAAATAAATTGCGGGGCTGCAAATTTCGCTCTAAATTTTCAGAATCGCAAATAAATCAGACAATTTTGAAGAATCTGCGCCACCGTATGTTGTTAGGGAACTTCCGACCGGCATCAGTTGAGAGCCAAACCATGGCTGGCCTTCCAACTATGTGATCTTCAGGGACGAAACCCCAGTACCTTGAGTCCAGGGAATTATGCCTGTTGTCCCCCATCATGAAATAGTAGTCCATCTCGAAAGTGTAGCTTGAAGCCTCCTTCCCGTCAATGAATATCTTACCGTCAGCTGTCGTCCTCAACTCATGCCCTTCGTAGGCAGAGATGATCCTCTCGTAAAGAGGAAGGTTCTCAAGTGTGAGAGCCACTGTCGCACCCTTCTCAGGGATCCAGAGCGGACCGTAATAGTCACGGGTCCATCCGGAGTTCTCGGTGAACGGGAACAGACTGAGGTAGGAATCGGGGTAATCCGGCGGATAAACGTCCAGATTGGGCTCGACACTCACAACTGAGGAAATCCTGCCGACCTCATCAAGCATGGCTTGCGTAAGAGGCATGGCCGGATAGCCAGGCAGACTGCCATCGAAATATAGTTCCTCAAGATTGAGGCCCAGTTTCTCAAGAGTCCTTGAATTGATCCTTCCGCCCGAAGTCACTACAGTGTAGGACAACTGGATTCCAGGATATACCTCCTGTTTCTCCCCATTGGTATAAACCAGACCATCGACCACCGAAAGCGTGTCCCCCGGAAGAGCCACACATCTCTTGACATAATGGTCTCTCTTATCGACAGGACGGACCTTTATCGGACCTCCGCTGGCAATGGTATAAGCCTTACCCGCGTTTCTGACCCATGCGTGGTAATCCTCGGACGGGAAGCGGGACAGTACCGTGTCGCCGTCAGGGAAATTGAACACCACATAATCCCCTCTTCTGACGTTCCGGAAGCCTTTCAGACGGCGGTAGTCATTCTGGATTAAAGTCGAATATGACTCTTTTCCGAATATGACGTTGTGCGTGAAAGGAACCGAAAGCGGCGTCTGCGGAACCTTAGGGCCGAAAGCCACCTTGCTGACGAAAAGGTGATCCCCCGTGAAGAGGGAGCTTTCCATCGACGATGAAGGAATCTTGAAGGCCTGGAAGAAGAATATATTGATGAACGTCACGACGATGACAGCGAATATTATGGCGTCAAGCCAATCGAGCCAGGCGTTTCGTTTCTCCCCTTCCTTGTACTCCTTCTTCCAGAACATCCATTTCACCTTGTGGGTGATGTGATGGTCAAAGATGACGGCAAGGCCGAAGAGCCACCAATAATTCCCGAGCCAGATCACCCACAGCACATAGAGAACGGACCAGAAGCCCATCCTTACCCATTTGTTGTGGTATGTTTCCCTCAAGCTCACTTTTCAGACACTATTTTACAGAATTGACGATTGCTTCGAACGCCTGTGGGTTGTTCATGGCGAGGTCAGCGAGAACCTTGCGGTTGAGACCGATGTTCTGCTTTGCGAGCTTGCCCATGAACTGAGAGTAAGAGATGCCGTACTGACGGGCAGCGGCGTTGATTCTCTGGATCCAGAGGGCACGGAAATTACGCTTCTTGGCCTTGCGGTCACGATAAGCGTAGGTGAGACCTTTCTCGTAGGTGTTCTTCGCTACAGTCCAGACATTCTTTCTGGAGAGGAAATTACCGCGGGTTCTCTTGAGAATCTTCTTGCGGCGAGCCCTTGAGGCTACTGAATTTACTGATCTTGGCATAAATTGATCTTTTTCCGGAGGCAGTGACCGCCCTTCGGCGATGCTTTTCTACTGCGTTCCAAGTTAAACATAAAAACTTACAGGACCAGAAGCTCTTTTACTCTCTTCACGTCATCCTTGTGGAGGATAGCGAAGTGATCAAGATTTCTCTTACGCTTCTTGGTCTTCTTGGTGAGGATGTGGCTGTGGTAAGCGTGCTTCCTCTTGATTTTTCCCGATCCGGTAAGCGTGAAGCGCTTTTTGGCACCGGAGTTGGTCTTAAGCTTTGCCATTGTTTTAATAAATTAAACGTTAATATTGTTCTCCGCACCCAGCGGATTACTTTTTCTTTACAGGGGCGATCATCATCGTCATCCTCTTTCCCTCAAGGGTCGGCATGTTCTCCGCGCGGCCATATTCCTCCAGCTCCACGGCGAAGCGCAGAAGCTGCTTCTCTCCCTGCTCGGCGAACATGATGGAACGTCCGCGGAAGAATATTGTCGCCTTGACCTTTGAGCCTTCCTCCAGAAACTCCTGCGCGTGCTTTAGCTTGAACTGGAAGTCGTGCTCGTCGGTGTTAGGCCCGAAGCGGATCTCTTTGATGACAATCTTGGAGGCGTTCTGCTTCATCTCCTTGGCCTTCTTCCTCTGCTGGTAGAGGTACTTCTGGTAGTCAAGGATCTTGCAGACAGGCGGGTCAGCCTTGGCGCTGATCTCAACAAGATCGAGCTCAAGCTCGTCCGCCATCTTCAAGGCTTTGGAGGTCGGGTAGATTCCCGGCTCCGCGATGTTGTCACCGACCAGACGGACCTGTGAGGCGGTGATCTCCTCGTTGATGTTCAGCTCGTCATCCGCCTTCTGACGGACGAACGGACGCGGGCCGCGTCCCCCTGCGGGTCTCGGGCCTGTGCTTGGTCTGGATGCGGAGGCTGGTTTAGGGCCACCGTAGTGTGGTTTCGGCTTGTAAGGCATTCTGCTCTGTTTAAAACTCTCCTTTTAAATTATACATTAATCGCGGACACTCCATTACTCAAGTTCCTTGGCCACCTCGGCCTTGAACCATTTGACGAAATCGTCCAACTTCATCGTGCCGGCATCGGCGCCCTCTCTTCTTACAGAGACTGTGCCGTCCGCCACTTCCTTTTCTCCCACGATGACGAGTACAGGGACTCTGAGCAGGGAAATCTCACGGATTCTCTTTCCGAGAGTCTCGTTCCTGTCATCCAAAGAAGTGCGAATATCGGAATTATTCAGCAAACCGCAAACTTTTTTTGCATATTCAGCGTATTTCTCGCTGACAGGAAGCACTTTGATCTGATCCGGGCTGAGCCAGAGAGGGAGATGTCCGCTGGTGTGCTCAAGCAGCACGGCGGTGAATCTCTCGATGGATCCGAACGGAGCGCGGTGGATCATGATCGGACGCTTCTTGCTGCCGTCAGCGTCGGTATATTCAAGCTGGAACCTCTCAGGCAGGTTGTAGTCCACCTGGATGGTGCCGAGCTGCCACTTTCTTCCGATGGCGTCCTTGACCATAAAGTCGAGCTTAGGGCCGTAGAAGGCGGCCTCGCCATATTCAACAACGGTCTTCAGGCCCTTTTCCTTAGCGGCTTCGATGATGGCGTTCTCAGCCTTCTCCCAGTTCTCGTCGCTTCCGATGTACTTGGCCTTGTTGTTTGGATCCCTGAGGGAAACCTGGGCCGTGTACTTGTCGAACTTGAAGATCCTGAACACATAGAGGATCAGGTCGATGACCTTCTCGAACTCACCCTTGAGCTGGTCAGGGGTCACGAACATGTGGGCGTCATCCTGGGTGAAGGAACGTACCCTGGTAAGTCCGTGGAGCTCTCCGCTCTGCTCGTAACGGTAAACGGTTCCGAACTCCGCCAGTCTCAAAGGAAGATCCTTGTAAGACCTTGGAGAAGAGCGGAATATCTCGCAGTGATGAGGGCAGTTCATCGGTTTGAGCATATATTCCTCACCCTCCTGAGGAGTGTGGATCGGCTGGAAGGAGTCCTTGCCGTACTTGGCGTAGTGGCCTGAGGTCACGTAAAGGTCCTTGCTTCCGATGTGAGGGGTGACAACCGGCAGGTAGCCATATTCATTCTGCTTCTTGCGGAGGAATTTCTCAAGCTCGAATCTCATTACGGAGCCTCTCGGCAGCCAGAGCGGCAGTCCGAGACCCACACGTGAAGAGAAGGTGAAAAGTTCCATCTCCTTGCCGATCTTGCGGTGGTCGCGCTTCTTCGCCTCTTCGAGGAGGACGAGATATTCATCAAGCATCGACTTCTTAGGGAAGGTGATGCCGTAGATTCTGGTGAGTTGCTCGCGCTTCTCATCGCCGCGCCAGTAGGCACCTGCGATGGCGGTCAGCTTGACGGCCTTGATTACCTCGGTGTTGCGCAGGTGAGGTCCGCGGCAGAGGTCGGTGAAATGGCCGTTGGTGTAGTAGGTGATGGTGCCGTCGGCGAGTTCGCTGATGAGCTCGCACTTGTACTTGTCACCAGTCTCCTCGAAGTGCTTGAGAGCGTCGGCCTTGGACACGTCCTGACGGACGAAGTCCTGCTTCTCGCGGGCCAGCTCAAGCATTCTCTTCTCGACCTTGGCGAAATCAGCGTCGGTGATCTGACGGCCGCCCAGATCCACATCATAGTAGAATCCGTTCTCGATGGCAGGTCCGATTCCGAACTTAACGCCAGGGAATATGTCCTCAAGGGCCTCCGCCATCAAGTGTGATGAGGAGTGCCAGAAAACTCTCTTTCCTTCGTCGTCGTCCCACTTCAATAGGACGATCGAGCTGTCCTCTTCGATAGGACGGTTGAGGTCGTAGGTGACTCCCTTGCCGACAGTCGTGTCGGTCGCAGGCTTCACGGCCACCGCCAAAACTTCCTCCGCAAGCCTCGGGCTGATGCTCTTGGCTATCTCATAACCTGTAACGCCTTTCTCGAAGGCCCTGACACTACCGTCAGGAAATGTAATGTTAATCATACAAAAAACTAAAATAAATTGGTCTGACCAGTATTTACAGACCAAGTACTTGAACTTGGCCAGCCATATTATTAGCCAAGGGGCAAAGATACGAAATATTTTGCTATTTTTGCATAAATATTAAAGAGATAGAACGATGAAGAAAGAGTTTTCGTCCAGTGTTTCCTGGAACAGCGCCGCTTTGGCCGGCCTTGTGATGGGTGTGTTCACGATAGCGGTGGATTATCTGCCGTCACTGCCACTGCTGTTAGGTGGCACAGGTGTCTTCGTGGGCATATTGAACTTCATCTTAAAGGTTGTCAAGATCGTGGCGTGCGTGATCGCTTTCAAGTACCTTTTGGAACGATTCCACAACAACGTCAAGGTCGGTTACCCGGAACTCCAGCGCTATGGACAGAAAATAGCTTTGTTTTCTTCGATTCTGGTGTCAGGATTCACCATGCTGCAGCTTCTTGTAATAAACCCCGACATGATAGCGCAGATGGTGAAAAGCACTCAGGAAGCCTATCAAGGCATGATGGATTCAAACACGGCCACAGCCATGGAAAAGATGATGAATATGATTCCCGCGTTCACGTTTGTCTTCACATTGCTCTATTGCTACCTTTGGGGATGGATGCTCTCAACCGCATTCGCCAGAAGACTGTTCCCTGTCAACGCTTTTGGAGAGCGCACTCCGGATGACCAGAACACAGACAACGACCAATAATCATGGAATATTCAAAAGACCTTTCGATAATAGTTCCTCTCCTGAACGAGGAGGAATCACTTCCGGAGCTTCTGGCGTGGATCAGAAGCGTGATGAACGCCAATGGCTATGAATATGAAGTCCTCTTCATCGACGACGGCAGCACCGACGGCTCGTGGGCGAAGATCCAGGAACTCGCAAAAGGCGACGAGCGGATCAAAGGAATATCCTTCCGCCGCAACTACGGCAAGTCCGCCGCCCTTTACGAAGGTTTCGCCAAGGCCGAGGGACGTGTGGTCGTCACGATGGACGCGGACCTGCAGGACTCCCCGGAAGAGATCCCGGAGATGTACCGGATGGTCACCGAGGAGGGTTATGATGTGGTCTCCGGCTGGAAACAGCACCGCCAGGACAACAAACTGACCAAGAACCTGCCTTCCAAGCTTTACAACGCCACTGCCCGCTGGATCACCGGCATCAAGCTCCACGATATGAACTGCGGCCTGAAGGCCTACAAGAACGAGGTGGTCAAGAACATAGAGGTGTACGGCGAGATGCACAGGTATATTCCTTACCTCGCGAAGAACGCCGGCTTCGGCAAAATCACCGAGAAGCCGGTCCACCATCAGAAAAGGAAGTACGGCAAGAGCAAGTTCGGCCTTGAGAGGTTCGTCAACGGATTCCTCGACCTTCTCTCATTGTGGTTCCTTAGCACATTCGGCAAGAAGCCGATGCATTTCTTCGGCTTCTCCGGCCTGCTGATGTTCCTGATAGGCTTCGTGATGACGATCTGGGTGATCGTCGCGAAACTTGTCCACCAGGCCCAGGGCGTCCATTTCAGAGCCGTCACCGACCAGCCTCTGTTCTACCTCGCCATCCTTGCCGTGATCATCGGTGTGATGCTCTTCCTCGCCGGTTTCATCTGCGAGATGGTCTCCCGCAATGCTCCGGAAAGGAACAAATACAACGTCAAAGACGAAATAGAGTAAAGAGAAAGAAGGTGGCCTCAAAGTCACCTTCTTTCTCTTTTATTCTAATACTCCAGACGCATGTCATCTATCCACAAGATGGAATCCGGACTGCCGGTGAAATAGTCACCCAGCATGCTGGCCGCGCAGGAGACGATTATGTGTGTCGGGCGGCGTGATGTGGACACATATTCAAGAGGAATCTCCACCTTGGTCCATTCCATGTCATGATCGGTGACGAATCTTCCATAGGCGATGACATCCTGGCCGGCAGGATCGAAGAACGAGGACTTGTCCGTCGTGTTGACTTCAACAGGACAGCTCTCGGTTCCGCCATATTTACGGAAATCCCATGTGCCCAAAGCGACCCACACTATTCCGCGGTCATTGTCCCCGACCTTGACGACATCATCGTCAGGGTAACCGCCAAGAGTCTTCTGCTGGATCTTGCCGCTCTTGTACTTCAGCCAGACGGTCAGTTTCCGAGGGCGCAGGGTGAACGGACGTCCCATGCGGACCTTTCCGCCCGCAGTGCCGACATTCCCGCCATATTCACCGGAAAAGATGTTGCCGGCGGCGAACTTGATGACCACATACTGCGACTCCATCTTCAATGAATATTTTCCTTCAACCTTTTCGGTGTCATCCGGTTTGGTGATGGCGAATTTTGATCCGACGGTTGTCGATCCCTTGTTGCCACTCCCCCACCATTCGGTCTGGAGCACAGGGACCGCAGACGCGGGATCATAGAACGAATAATATTTGTCAGACTCTGCGTTAGAGAACGTCTCGAAACCCGAATTAGGCAACTGGACAGCAGCCTCGGTTGTGAACCTCACGATCTCGGAAGTCTCATCGCCACTGTAGGCGACACACTCATATTCAGTCAAAGGTGCAAGGCCCTCGGCGGCAGCCGAAAAAGATCCGCCGTCAGAGGAGACTCCACCGACCTCATTCCATTCGGAATCACCGGCCTTTCTGATGCGGAAGCCGTTGTCACGACCTTCGATTCCGCTGGCACGGAGCCATGCGACACCTGTCCAAACATCCGGTTTAGAGATCGAGACAGCAGCCTCTACCTCCTCCACGAACAGTGTCCAAACCTCATTGACATCCCTATAGGAGACGTTAAGCTCGACAGGATCCTCAAAGTTTCTCAACGAGGAGATTGCCGGAGAATATGTTGTCTGTCCCTCAGGCCCCAGTTTTATGGAAGACACACTCATGCCGGTAAGATCGATTCCGGATGGCACCTGAGCCACGACACGCCTGTTCGTGGCATCAATCACCGCGCCACCGATCTGGCCGGAAAGGGAAAAGTAACGTTCTATCGGCTGTTCAGCCTTGATCGCCCAAGAGCGCTCGTTCTCGTAGGCGGAAAGTGTCACCGTAAGCGGTTTGGACAGATCTTTCGTGCCGACAATCGGATCGGAAGCGGCGACCGCCTCATCATTGAACGACACCTCGCGGATATTGACCTTGCTGATGTCCACGGTCTCCTCAAGCGTAAGCACCACCTCATGGATATCGGTGCTGATACTCACCGACTTGGCGCCGTCCGCGTCCAGACTTGTGATGGCGGCGTCTATCTCCGGGTAAGGGATGTCGTTCCGGATGCACGAGACAACCGGCAAAGAGACTATCGTCAATATTATCAAGAAAAATCTGTTCATAGCCTAAATATGGAAACTTAGTCCGAAAGAAATATCAAGCACGTCAAGCATGAAACGAACCTTGGAGAAATCCCTCGTGCCCACAATCTCTCCGTTCTTGTAGTAGTCGATGTGGTTGTAGGTAGCTCCGCCGATGCCGATCGCCACGTGCGTGCTTATGCTGTTGGTCACGAAGATCATCAGACCCGGATGGACAGCGATCTTTACCCTGTTCGCCGCGGCGTAACTGTCGAGGCTCTCCTCGTTGTAGGAGAATGAGGTGCGGGTGTAGGAATATCCCAGAGACACATCGGTGAACACTCCTATCCTGCCACGCTTGTCCAAAGAGGCGTAGGCTCTATGAAAGACCTCGGCCTGGACCGTACGAGAATCCGCCTTTATGTCATTCAAAGAGACCGCCAGATCATCGCTGAGCATCGAGAGATCAGCGTTGGAGACACCTCCTTTCGCAGATGAATATTTCGCCCTCACCCCGACTGACCTATTGTCCTTATAAGTGTAGTCGAGGAAAGGCGACAACGTCATCATAGTGCCGTTGGCATCCAAATGCTGAAGCAGCATAAGATATTCACTGTCAGTGCTGGACAAGTCCGCATAGAAGAACTGTACACCAGCGGAAAAGTCTCCCTTAGGCATGAACAACCTGTCCGGGCCGCGCTTTTCCACGACGGAAAGACTGTCTCTCTCCGCTGCCCGAATTCCAGACACGGAAAGAAAAATGAAGAGTATTATCGCTAACTTTTTCACCGCCTACAGGTAATAATAGAGGCTGAATCCCACAGCAAGCAGGTTCACCTTGAAATTAATGAATGTAAAACTTCTGTCCCCTTCCGCCACTCGGTTGTGGCTTTGGTCCGTCCAATCAAAATGGAGTCCCATCATGTTCACACTCACGTCTATGGCGAGCTTATCGGTGACAAATGCCATGAATCCGGGACACACATTGATTCCCAAAGCGTTGGACGTCTCATACGTTGCGTTCACCTTGTCGCCGTGTCCGTCCAGCACCTTTCCCTGGCCGTATGAATATGACAGCTGCAACTCGTTGAACAATCCGAGCCGCTTCAACGATCCCACAGGAATATAATATCGTCCTATTCCCTGAATCTCAAACGCATGGCTGATCTTGTGGAAATCAGCCATCTCCATGTCGATGTCCTTGAAATTCAACTTCGCGGAATCCAGCTGGAACATATTCCTTCTGTACCCGACCCTGACTCCGACTCCCATATTGTCCTTGAACATGTAGCAGAACGCCGGGCTGACAGAAAGGGTGTAGCCTGTGGATTTTATGCCGTTGACCACCAACAGACGGGAGTTATCGTTGTTGTGAAGCATATAACTGGCTCCACCGCCCACCATCCATGTACCTTTTTTAATGAAGCAAGGCTGCGATGACAGGTCAATACCCCGATCCATCCTCTGTCCCTCGGCATTGAACGAGCCAAGGGCCATGAGGAGGACTGAAAGTATTATGAATGAATATCTTGTCATTATTCGTAGAGGAGTTCCATTCCGTCAAGCCAGAGTTTGCTGTTGTCATACCCGGTGAAGTAGTCTCCGTACATGCTGGCCGCGCAGCTGATGATGATGTGCGTCGGGTATGTCGTCAGGCTGCTGTACTCGAGAGGAATCGTCATCTGGATCCAGTCCTTGGCCGGATTGGAATCGTCTGAGGTGATGAGCCTCTCACCGAAAGCGATTGTGGATTTGTCCGTGGAGAAATCCACGAATGTGCTCACGTCAGTGGTGTTTATCATTACCGGACTGTCCGCGTCTCCGCCATAACGCTTGTAATCCCATGTGCCCAAAGCGATTCTTATGGATGCCTTGTCATAGTTACCCTTCTTTCCGTCAGAAGGGACATTGCCGGACTCACGGTTGATGACACCTCCGGAATATTTCACCCATAACCTCAACGCTGTAGGCCTTGCGGTGAACGGCCTTCCGAAGTAAACAGTTCCTCCAGTGGTTCCGATAAGGTCTCCAAAATGCCCGCTGAAAAGGTTTCCAGCGGCGAACTTAACGACAACCCAACGTGACTGGAGACACACGGACTGCGTCCCTTCCTTGTAGTCAGAAGCGTCAGGATAACAGATCACGGAACCAGAACCGACAAGGGTCGCGCCCTTGTTACCATTACCCCACCATTGTTTTTGCAGAGTAGGATCCGATGAGGAAGGATCGTAGAAAGACTTGTACTTGCCGCTTTCATCATTGGATGTCGTCTCGAACCCTCCGTTAGGCACAGGCACCGCCTTCTCGGTTGTCACATCCGACGGTGCGGCAAGAATCTCCTCCTCACCTGACTCAAGGGATGTGAGCACGAGACGATACTCGTAAACCGTGGAAGGAGACAAACCTTTGATCTCCGCGCTGAATGTGCCTTCAGAATCCCTTACGGCTGTCACAGGGGTCCAGTCCTGAGTACCTTTCTCACGTACCTCAAATCGAACCTTATCCTTGTCGTACTGAGCCTCATCGACATCGGCATGGGCCGTGAAGTGTCCGGCCCAGATCTCATATCTGGATGACTGGGCGATTCCCGTCGAGGTCCCCTCGAAGATGATGTCATCGTAAATGTTGTTCGTAGAATCATCCACCAGAAGGTCGAAGGCCAGAAGACCGTCTTTCTCCGTATATTTAAGGTTCAGCCTATACCTCTTGCCTTCCTCGACAGACTTGATCTCACCCGACTTTGTGAATGTGCTCCCATCCTTCTTCAACGTCCCGGAGAAATTCCAGTAAAGCGAAGGCTCGAAACCGGAAGGAATGAAAAAACCGTCCGAGCCGCTGTTGGAAGCGTCATAGACCAACCGTCCGTCAGTATCGGCAAGGCTGACCTCACAAGTGTAGCCACTTTGAAAAGCATCCGCGACAGTCTGGTCGAAAGCAACCTTGGAAATGACATTGGAAACCTTCGCTGTAACGGTCACGCTGCTGGATGTTCCGGCCTTGACAGTCACATCGGAAGATCCCTTGTAACTTTTCTGCTCCCAAGACGCCGCCGCAGGATTCTCCTTGACAGCCTCTCCGGCGATAACGTCAATGCGATAATCATCAGTCGGCAGATAGATGGCCTGTGGCATCTGTGAATATTCATATTCACGGACCTTGCCGGAGAAGTCACCCTTATAGATGCTTACCTTCGCGGAGGAAAGAAGTTCCTCCTGGCTCATGACGGCCCTGGACACAGGCTCACCCATCCTTACATCAAGACTGAACACTCCTTTGGCGGCCGGAGTCTCACCATAGTTGGCACAGGCTCCAAACGCGAGCGCCGAAAGAGACAATGTTATGATTGTGAGTTTATTTCTCATATTCATTCCTCCTAAAGTACCTCAAGACTGATCGGGATGCTCTTGCGGCAGCCCTTGTTGTCAATAACATTCATCGTGAATGTGTGCGTGCCCTTGAACGCCAGAAGCGGAGCCTGCGCGTCGGAAAGGTCAAATTCAATCTCCGTCTTGCCCGACAATTCCGTGCCGTGAGGGAACGGAACGATGTCGAAAACACCCATCGCCGCCTCAGAAGGATTGATCAGATCAAGTGTGGTTCCACCGACAGAGTTCACGGAATTGATGAAGTCAGCGTTGGTGGAAGCGATGTCAACTGTGAACTTACGCACGCCGTTAGGAATCTTGGCTGTCATCGTGAGCGGGAATGCCCCGATCTCCGGCACAGTGACAGTCTTTGTTATGTCGTAAATGCTTGTACTGATAAGTTCGATTCCTCCGTCCCCGATCGGAGCGTTAGGATCGTTGCCGTCACCAGGCTCTTCAGCGGTCACGTCACCATTCAATTCGGCATCCTCGACCAAGCCATCGATCTCAACAGTGAAAGAAGCGTTGCCGGAGGCATCGACTTTCTTTATGATGGTGACCACGTGCCAGTCCTGAGCTTTCACATTGGTGATGGTCGCGCGCATCCTTTGGGTCTTGCCGTCAATGGAGCCTTTGAATACCAAAGCGATAGTTGCATCATTGCCATTCACCGCGAAATAACCCATGCGGCGGTCGTATGTCGGATTGCCGTTTGAATATTCCAGTTTATACTCCAAAGGATAACCTGCCGCCAACTCCACGGTAGCGGCCCCGTCACCAGTGACCGACTTCAGGAAATCCTCGTTGTATCCAACGCTGACAACTGCCTGAAGAAGCTTGCAGGTGATTGAACCGAGCGTCGTGGTCACTCCAGCCTTGATCGCGAAGTCCTTTGTGGCACCATAGACCGGAGCGTTGAACTTGGCGTTTGGAACATCAGCGCTGGTCGAGCGGGCTTCCAGGCTATAGTCACCCTCCGGAAGAGAGACATCGCCACCGCCGCGCACCTCCTGATAGGTCTTCTGCCAGACAAGTTTGCCGGCATTGTCATAAAGGAACAGCGTGTAGTCATCACCGGCGGCCTCAGCCTTGGTCGTGACCTTGTGAACCTCGTCAGAGACCTCTATGGAAAGGCCGTCAAACGAAAGCGTGCCGGTCCTGTCACCCTTGCCGTAATTGAAATTGTCCTTCTTGCAGGACACCGCCAAAACCATGACGGCGGCCAGAAATATGTAAAAAATCTTTTTCATCTTGTCAGTCGTTAAGTTCAACTTCCGTCAGTTCAACATCTTCAATCGTATCATCAAAGGAGATGGAAATAGAGTTTCCTCCCACATTGGACACATCGAACTTGATAGTGTAGCAGGTTTTCGGAGAAAGGGATCTGTACTCCTTGGAAAATTCCTGTTTCTTGCCACTCTGACTTGTCAACGTACCTGACACAGAGATCATGTAGGCATCGACAAACGCGGCTCTTGTCTCCCCCTTAGGAAAATCTATCACGGTTCCGCCACCTGTCTTCACCGAGAAGGAATAATCCGTATAATACGCATCGAAGGTCTCTGTGCACTCGACCTTCACGATAGCATTCGTCAGAGAGACCGGGATAGTCACCGAAGCGGTGCCGCCGCCGACAATCGAGAACGATGTCTCTCCTGAGAAGCAAGGCTTTCCAAAGCCCTCGTCAGCGACTGAGCCATAATTCGCCTTCACCGAATAGTTTCCTGTCTTCAGGGCCGTGGAAGCGTCATAGCCTTCAAGTGTTCCGGCATAGATCTCGTCACCGTTGCTGTTTGTAAGGGCGATCGTGAACTTCCCGGCATCAGGAAGTGTTGTGTAGTCGGACACGTTGCTCCTCGACACTACGGCCACCTGACCGTCAGGGTTCAAGGAAAACGAGACATGTCCGTCCTGACTTGTCTGTTGCTCGGAGCAGGACACCGACATAAGGGCCAGTGTCAATATTCCAAGAGCGATTCTGTCAATTTTCATATGATTAATTATTTTGCGATCCTAACTTTTATGTTGTCTATGTAGAGCCAGCAGGTGTTGTTGTTAAGCCCCGCCTTATTCTCCGGTGTGGTTCTCCAGCTCAACCGCAGCGGCGCGCTTACGTTGTCCAGCGTGACACTATATTGCTTGTTGACATTCAGGTATGACCCGCCTGTCTCGTCAGACGTGTAACTTGCCGGATAGACACCGGTGTCGTCTCCGCTCTTCAGACTCTCTTCCGTAGTGATGTAACCGATATGCATAGTCTGAGAGACATCAACAGGTCCTATACCTCCATTTTGCCTATCCATAGAATAGTCAAACGCGACTTCAAGGCTGACAGTATGATTCTTTTTGAGGCATGACAGGAACGGAGAGTCCGCCCTCGCCGGATAGTTCGCCGAAGTTTCCCGGCGACATGCTATCCTGATTGATTTTCCAGCCATGGCCCCCACTCTGGCGGCACTCCATCCATTCAGGAATGTCTCCGGTTTTCTCGACCCCGGATTGGATGTTCCGTATTTATCGTATGAACTAATGTTCCCGACCCCGCTGAAATCCTCGAAGAACAGATAAGGACAATTCAGAGAGCAAGCCGCGCTTGAGACCGAAGTCAAGTCCCCGAGAGCAAGACTTTCCGTCACCAACGCGCTTTCCGACTCGTAACTTACAGTCAACGGCTGGGAGGACAACGCCCTGAACTCCGCCTCATCCTTAGTCTCGACGATAAATGTGTCACCAGTCTTTATCAGTCCGTTATGAGTTCCGTCAAGCCTCAGCACGTTGGACGCGCTCCCAGGCCAGTTCACCCCGGCCGGCAGAGCGATCCTTATGTTATACGGATCCTCGCCAAGATTGTTGGACGCCAGTGTGAACCTCAGCTTATAAAGCCGCTTGACCTCGGCCGGTCTCAGCGGCACCGGGGTCAGATGCCCAGCGGCGAAAGTCCTGCCTTCCAAAGACATAGGGCTCAACGAGGCCCATTTGTTCTCCGAATATATCGACACCGTCATCAAATCTCCCGCCGAATAAGCGGTCTGGGAAGGGAATATACCGGCGACAGCCGATTCCATCCCGTCAGCCGACGCGTCGATAGGTTTCGTTAATTCCAATGTCATCCCGTTCACGCCATCGCCAAGACTGGCGGTGGAAGCATCCGTGACGTCCACCGAAACATTGCCGGCCACCGCCCGCGGCATCGTGAACTCGATTCTCTTCACCGGCTCCCCCAGCAAGTTATTCCCTTCAGGAATATAGAACCTCAGGAAATGCAGCAGATGTCTCATTCTGACATTCAGCACATCATCGGACACGATAGGTGCCGCCTCCTTAACCGGCTCCAAGGCCGGTCCGGAGATCGGTTCCGCCACTATTATGTCCACTCCATCCGAAGCCGTACCATCCTGAACAGACGGAACAGTGAATGTGGCGGTCATGCCACCCATCGATTCCGGAAGAGGGTAAGTCATGTAGTATGAATATGTTCCTTCAGCCATCGGGGACTGAAGGGTGGCTGTGAAATAGGCCTCGGACTTGTCAGAGGCAACCGCCATCAAACGGAACGCCTGATTATCCAAAGCGTATGATCCGTCCGGGGATTTTGCCCAGACAGCAATCTTGTCGCCATCATTCCACACAAAGCGCTTGGTCTCCACATCGTATTCCGTTCTCGTCCTCGGGGTGTTCCCGACAGCGAAAACGACATTCACCGAGGATGGAATCACCTCTGATTCAGTGGATTCAAAGTCACCGCAACCACACAGCGCGACTCCAGCGGAGACAAGAATGATTCTTAATATAGTCTTCAAATACACTACTTTTCAATTTCCGCGAACAGGCAGATGCCGCCGCACTTATATTCACAAATGTAATGTTTTTTAGCCATATACAAAAATTCATCAGATAATGTCACGCATCATCTGACTGATTCTCTGATCATCCGCTCTATCTCTGACAAGTCAGCGCGAGCGAGTATTGTTCCGTCAGGAGCGAGCAGCAGGTACGTAGGCACAAAGGTCACGCCATAGAGTTCCGCGGCCGATTCCTCCGTACCAAGGATATTCTTCCAAGTCAAGCTTTTTTCCCTGACCGTCTCCTTCGACTGAGCTGCCTCCTCCCAGAGGGGGACACCAATGACATCAAACCTATTTCCTCCAAACTCCTCGTACAATTCCATGATATGCGGGAACGCACGGCGGCAAGGACCGCAACTGGTCGACCAGAAATCCAACAGAATATATTTTCCTTTGCCGGCATAATCTGAAAGCCGAACCGTGTTTCCAGCCATGTCAATTCCCTCAAAGTCTTGGAACCTCATTCCTACAGAAGTATTATAGACCGCCTCTATGTCCCTTTTCAGTTTGGCTGTTCTTGGCTCCGCCAGCATATTCGGGGCCAATGTCCCCGCAAGCTCAAACCGCGTCTTAGGATCCGTGTTACCGAAATTCGTCAAGAAGAACAATGCCATGTAACCCACAGCGTTGTCACGATTGGCATGGATAACCCTTTTATATTCATTGATCATCAATGTGCTGTCCTTATAGTTTCTCCGGCGGAACGACATCAGAGAGTCCAGCGCCACGGTCAATGAATTAACCTTGTCGCTGCTGACCGTACAACGTCCGTCAGGCCGCCTGCTGATGGTCAAGGTGCCGCCTTCAGGCACGATGGTCACCTTGACATGGCGCCCCATGCCTACATCGTATGACCTGGTAACGTCAGTCGGTAGTTCCACACGGAAACGTCCGTTCTCAACCGGAACACTCACACTCTCACCGCTCCGGTAAAAGAAGTCCACTTCCTTAGGCGCACCTTCCGGTCCTAACTCTCCCTTGACCACCGTCTTGTCCTGCGCGGTCATTACAGTGCAGGAAAACGCGAATACAGTCAAAATCACTACTGTTCCTCTCATAATTATCCAATGAATATGTCCGTTCACGCTCCTGCAAAAACCATACGATTAGAAGTACAGCATTGATAGCCATGGTATGCCAAGCACGCCCAAAGCCTTATACAATTCTGTCGCCAGGCGTTCTGTCTTAAGATTGCCACGGGCCTCAGGCGCATTCTTGAAGACTTGTGCGACCACCTCGCAAGCGTCGATCTCCGCACAGTCTGCGCATGTGTCGTAACCTTTTTCACTCACGCACTTGCGGACCGGACAAAGATCGCTGCAATAGAGATACTTCACGCCCTCCGTCCGGCATCCCATACATTTGATATGCTCGGGCTTGATAGGGGCGTCATTCGCCTCGGCCCATTGCTTGGCAGTCTTTTTCCTAAGCGCGTCATCATTGTTCACCGTGGCCTTGCGTGCATCGCAATTCTCACAGTCCAATCCGCAGCATGCAATCAAATCCTTCATATTTCTTAATATTTTGTTTATGCAAAATTAGATGGAATATCTCGGATTCCCGCAACGCATCCATAGACAAAGCATTTAACCAAACAACTGTTTTTCAGCACATTGTGATTCCACGAGGTGGACAAATGAACATTCAGAAGGAGATACTGCCACATCAATGGCATCTCTTTCCTTGCCCTCAAAGGCTGTCACTCAGCGACCGGGCAGGAAGATAAATGAAAAAAAGCTGACCTTTTGAGTCAGCCTCTTTCATGTTATTTCTGGCGGAGAGGGAGGGATTCGAACCCCCGGAGCCTCGCAGCTCAACAGTTTTCAAGACTGCCGTAATCGACCACTCTACCACCTCTCCAGACTTATTCCCTCGATTGAGGGAGTGCAAAGGTATATATATTTTTTTTGTTCTGCAAAATATGCTGGAACAATTTTGCAAAAAACTCAATTATGATATTGTTCCGGGCATATTCAGTCATCGGAGACATACCGCTCGGCACTTGACAGACTCAATGTGCCGCGGGAGTCAGCGACCGGCAGAATCATTTTTTCCCATCCGGTTTCTCCTCCGCACGGGTGAAGAAACGGTTCTGGAAAAAAATCAGATAGAAAGCGCCAACCGTAACGCAGCTGTCGGCGAAATTGAAGACAGGAGCGAAGAACAAAAGGCGGTCACCTCCCACAAATGGTACCCAAGACGGCCAGATTGTGTCAATGAGCGGGAAGTAGAACATATCCACCACGCGGCCGAACATCAGCGGGGCATAGTCAAAGACCACTCCGTAGAAAAGGCTGTCGATGATGTTGCCGAAAGCGCCGGCGGTGATCAACGTCAGGCCGACAAGGACTCCGGTCGGAACCACGGGCTTGCCATCCGGCAGAAGTGCCGACTTCCCTTCAGAATCCACCGATTTACGCACAAGCGAAGCTATCCACCAGCAGAGAGCGCCAGAAAGAGCGATCCTGAAGAATGACAGCAGGAACTTGCCGACGGCGCCGCCGAACTTCATTCCGAAAGCCATGCCCTCGTTCTCGATGAAGAAAATCTGGAACCAGTTTCCGATGACGCTGAAATGCTCACCTATCTGCATGTTCGTCTTGACCAGGATCTTGACGACCTGGTCAATGACGACAAGTATGACTCCCAGAATCAGGAGTTTCTTACCCTTGGAAACCTTCACTAGTTCTGTCCTTTTTTAGCAAGCATCTCCTTGGCCTCTACAGTAAGCGTGGCATGAGGCACCAAACGCAGCCTCTCCTTCGGAATAAGCTTTCCTGTCTCACGGCATATTCCATAAGTCTTGTTCTCGATGCGCACAAGTGCGGCCTCGAGGTTCTGGATGAACTTGTACTGCCTCTGCGCGAGCTGGCTGGCCTCCTCCTTGGAAAGCTGGTAGGCGCCATCGTCCTCGACCGTCTTGAACGACGGTGTGGTGTCCTCGATGTCGTTGCTGCCGTTGTGCATAATCACCCTTCGCAGGGTGTTATACTCTTTCCGGGCCTTGTCAAGCATATCATTGATGATAGTGCGGAACTCTTCAAGCTCCTCATCACTGTAACGCACCTTCGTCGTCTCGGCGGAAACCGCGTTGTCTTTGATTAACTCTGACATAGTGTAAATTGTATTTAGGTCTAAAAACTATCGCGACAGCTCCATCTTGACCGAACCCTCGTCCCACTCGACATCAGCCGCTCCTTCCGGAGCATCCTTGCCAAGTGTGACAGAAAGTGCGAGTGTCTGGGCGGCGATATAATCCTTGTAGCCTTCAAGAGCGGCGGCGATGTCGTCATAGGCGGCACCATCGGCGAATATAGCCACACCGATCTTGTCGGTCACCTCGAATCCGCTGTCCTTCCTGAGGTTCTGGATCCTGTTGATAAGCTCGCGGGCCACGCCTTCCCTCTTCAAATCTTCAGAGATCTGAATATCAAGGGCGATGGTCAGCTGACCTTCAGTGGCGACGAGCCAGCCTGGCATGTCCTCGGACGAGATCTCATAGTCGCCAGGCCTAAGCTCAACGACTCCCGAAGGAAGTTCCACTGAATATGCCAACCCGGCAGCCTCAGCATTCTGAATGGCCGAGATTGTCGCCTGATCGAATCCGCCGAAAGCTCCGGCGATCTCTTTCATCTGCTTGCCGTAAACCTTTCCGAGGGTCTTGAAGTTAGGCTTGATCTTCTTGGTGATGATGCCGGTGGTGTCGGAAATAAACTCGGCCTCCTTCACATTCACCTCATTGAGGATGATGGACTTGACCTGTTCAAGCTGCTCCCTGACCTTTGCGGAGATCACAGGGATGATGAGCTTCTGGAGCGGCTGACGGACCTTGATGGAGACCTTGCGGCGAAGCGCGAGCACCATCGATGTGGCCTTCTGAGCCAGATTCATCCTCTCCTCCAGATCTGTGTCGATGACTGCCTCGTCGCAAGCCGGCATATTCACATAATGAACCGACTCAGAGCCGTCCGGAACGAGGTCCAGATAGAGACGGTCCATATAGAACGGAGCGATCGGAGCGCCGAGCACAGCGACATCCACCAGCACCTCGTAAAGGGTCTGGTAGGCGGCGAGCTTGTCCTCGTCCATCTTTCCACCCCAGAAACGTTTCCTGTTCAGACGCACATACCAGTTGCTAAGGTCATCGCACACGAAGTCCTGGATCAGACGCCCTGCGGTTGTGATGTCATAATCCTCATAAGCCGCCACAACCTTCTTCTTCAAGGTATTGAGCAGCGAGATGATCCAACGGTCGATCTCCGGCCTCTTTGAATATTCCACCTTCGCGGCCTTAGGGTCGAAGCCGTCCACATTGGCATAGAGGGCGAAGAATGAATATGTGTTGTAGAGGGTTCCGAAGAATTTCCTGCGGACCTCGTCCACACCGGCCTCGTCAAACTTCAGGTTGTCCCAAGGCTGGGCGTTGGTCAGCATATACCACCTGAGGGCATCGGCGCCGTACTTGTCCAGTTCCTCGAACGGATCCACGGCGTTGCCGAGGCGCTTGCTCATCTTGTTGCCGTTCTTGTCCAGAACCAAACCGTTGGAGATCACGGTCTTGTAGGCAGGAGTCCCGCTGATCATGGTGTGGATGGCATGAAGCGTGTAAAACCAGCCTCTGGTCTGGTCAACGCCCTCGGCGATGAAGTCTGCCGTGCAGCCAAACTTCGGAGAATCCAGTCCACGGAGACCTTCCTGAGCGTAAGGCATCGCGCCGGAGTCGAACCAAACATCGATAAGGTCTGTCTCACGGGTCATCTTCTTTCCGGAAGGACTGACAAGGAATATGTTATCGACATAAGGCCTGTGGAGATCAATCCTGTCATAGTTCTCCTTGCTCATGTCCTCAGGATCAAAACCATTGTCCTTAAACGGATTGCTTGTCATGAATCCGGCTTCCACAGCCTTGTCGATCTCGGTGTAGAGCTGCGCGATCGTGCCGATGCAGATCTCCTCCTTTCCGTCCTCGGTGCGCCAGATCGGAAGCGGTGTGCCCCAGAAACGGCTGCGGCTGAGGTTCCAGTCCTGGATATTCTCAAGCCACTGGCCGAAACGTCCCGTACCGGTAGACTCCGGCTTCCAGGTGATCGTCTTGTTCAGAGCGACCATCTCGTCCTTGACGGCCGTGGTCTTGATGAACCAGGCGTCGAGAGGATAATAGAGGACAGGTTTGTCGGTTCTCCAGCTGTGAGGATAGCTGTGGGTCTGCTTCTGGATCCTGAACGCCCTGCCGTCCATCTTCATCATCATGCAAAGGTCGATGTCGAGGGTCGGAGCGTCAGCCGGAAGAGAGTCATCAAAAGCATTCTTCACATAGCGGCCGGAATATTCCTTATAAGAAGGGTCCACGTGTGTGCGGACATATTCAGGATCAAGGTCTTCGATCGGATAGAAGCGTCCGTCGTGGTCCACCTGGGCCTGCCGTTTGCCGTCCTTGTCAAGAACCATCATTCCCGGCACACCGTAGTTGGCGGCGACTTTCTTGTCATCCGCACCGAAGGTAGGAGCGATGTGAACGACTCCGGTACCGTCCTCGGTCGTGACATAGTCTCCGGAGATCACCCTGAACGGCTCCCCTTCCTCGATCGGCCGGAACCAAGGAATCAGCTGCTTGTAGCGGATTCCGACAAGGTCAATGCCCTTGAACGAACCGTCAAGCACCTTGTAAGGAACGAGTTTGTCACCTGGCTTGTAGTTCTCAAGCGGAATGTCGGCGGCCTTAGGATTGAACCAGGCGCCCACCAAATCCTTGGCCAGCACGTAAATGGCCTCCTTTCCCGTGTATGGGTTGAAAGAAAGGACACGGACATATTCATACTTCGGTCCCACGCAGAGCGCCGTGTTTGAAGGAAGGGTCCACGGGGTTGTCGTCCATGCGAGGAAATATACCGGGAAGGCCTCCGTCCCGAAGAGCGGCTGCGACTTTCCGTCCTTGATGACCTCGAACTGCACCGTGGCCGTCGTGTCGGTCACGTCCTTGTAGCAGCCCGGCTGGTTCAGCTCGTGTGAGCTGAGGCCTGTGCCGTCGGAAGGCGAATATGGCTGGATAGAGTACCCTTTGTAGAGCAGCCCCTTGTCGTAAATCTTCTTCAAAAGGTACCACAAGGTCTCGATGTAGCGGTTGTCATAGGTGATGTACGGATCGTTCATATCGACCCAGTAGCCGACACGCTCGGTCATATTCACCCATTCCGCCGTGTACTTCATCACCTCGCTGCGGCAGGTCTTGTTGTATTCCTCAACGGAAATCTTCGTTCCGATGTCATCCTTGTGTATTCCAAGCTTCTTCTCCACGCCGATCTCCACAGGGAGTCCGTGGGTGTCCCATCCGGCGCGGCGGTTCACCTTGTACCCGGACTGGGTCTTGAAGCGGCAGATGGCGTCCTTGATGGAGCGAGCCATTACGTGATGGATTCCCGGCTTGCCGTTCGCGGAAGGCGGACCCTCGAAGAATATGAACTCAGGTGCCCCTTCCCTGACCTCAAGGGATTTCTCGAACGCGTGATTCTTTTTCCATCTGTCGAGAACCTCATTCCCGACAGAAACCAGATCAAGGCCTTTGTACTCTTTGAATGTCATAATTTTCTTTCTATTTTTGCATCGGAAAAACCATCGGTTCGCTTCCTATGCAATTAAGTTTGCAAAGATAGTGATTTCCGCGTTTTTTATCAAATAGGTGATTAATGAATATAATAGACATCATAATTCTTCTGTGCTGTGTTCCAGCCATATTCCGTGGCTTGTCCAAGGGGTTCATCGCCCAGATGGCCGCCCTGGTGGCTCTGGTGCTGGGGGCATGGATGTCATTCCATTTCTCCAATGTGGTGGTCGAATGGCTCAAGCCGGTGATGGATGTCTCCCCTGCCGTGCTTCAGGCGATAGCCTTCACGATCATCCTGCTGGGCGTTTTTTTCGCCCTCACCTTAGCCGGAAAAATGCTGGAGGGCATTGTGAAGATCGTGATGCTCGGGTGGCTGAACAAGCTTCTCGGAGTGGTTTTCGCCCTGTTGAAAGTGGTTCTTGCCATAGGGCTTTTCATCCTCCTTTTCGACTCCGTCACCACGGCGCTGGAGATCGACTGTTCGAAGACTATCAGCGAGTCGCTTTTCTACACACCGATCAAGGATTTCGCCGATGTCTTTTTTCCTTATATGAAAGAATTGATATTCAATAAATAATGAGCAGAATCATTCTAATAGAGACTTCCACTTCCCTTTGCTCCACCGCCCTTGTGGAGGACGGGAAGGTCGTCTGTGAAAGGATCAGCGACGAGCCAAGGGCGCACGCCTCAAAGACAGCGCTGTTCGTCAGCGAGATGCTTTCCGAAAAAGGTCTGAAAGTGTCCGACTGTGACGCTGTGGCCGTCAGCAAGGGACCGGGTTCCTACACCGGGCTGCGCGTCGGGGTCTCAACAGCCAAAGGCCTCTGCTTCGGGGCCGGCATCCCGATGATCTCCGTCGGCACTCTCGACACACTCGTCTGGCAGGCTTTGGACGGGAATATGCTCCCGGAGGGCTGCCGCTACATCATCCCGATGATCGACGCCCGCAGGATGGAGGTTTACACGGGAATATTCACGCCTGACGGGAAACAAATCTCTCCGACCGTGGCTCAGATAATCGACGCGGATTCATTCAAGGATCAGCTCGCCGAAGGCCCGGTGCTGTTCATCGGTGATGGTGCCGACAAATGCAAGGACACCCTGACCAGCCCGAACGCCCGCTTCATCCAATGCTGCCCGAAAGCCGCCTCGATGATGCATCCGGCCATTGATGCATTGGAGGCCAAGAGGTTCGAGGATGTGGCCTATTTCGAGCCGTTCTACCTCAAGGAGTTCATCACGACGGTGAGCAAGAAGAAAATAATTTAATTCAGGAATATATTATGAAAATTGGTGTTGCCAGCGACCACGCTGGATTCGAGTACAAGGGAAAGATCTCGGCTCTGCTCAGGAAGAAGGGCTACGAGGTCATCGATTATGGAACACATTCAGCGGAGAGCTGCGACTACTCCGACTTCGCTCATCCGCTCGGCACCGCCATAGACAATGGCGAGGTAGATCTCGGAGTGGCTTTCTGCGGTTCAGGCAATGGCATGGCGATCACTCTGAACAAGCATCAGAAAGTGCGCGCCGCCCTTTGCTGGGGCACTGAGATCGCGCGACTTGCGAAGGCTCACAACAAGGCTAACGTGATTGTGATGCCGGCCCGGTTCATCTCTTACCAGATGGTCACGTCAATCGTCAACAAGTGGTTGGAGACCGAGTTCGAGGGAGGCAGACACGAGCGCCGCATCGAGAAGATTCCTATTTGCCAATAAGGAATGCCGCAGGACAAACCATTGGAAATAAAAGCGTTGATAGCGGACAAACAGTTCCTTTCGGGCAACTCCAGACTCTCTGAGAGCATTGAGGATTACCCGGAAGGAATCATCATTCCCATCGACAAGCCCTACAGATGGACTTCCGCCGATGTCATCCGCAAGGTCAAATGGGCGGCGTGCAGACACTTCCACAAGAAGAACCTGAAGGTCGGCCACGCCGGCACCCTCGACCCGCTTGCGACCGGAGTGCTTCTCGTCTGCATCGGCAAGGCCACCAAACTGGCCGAGACCCTTCAAAAGGAGGGCAAGGAATATCTCGCCGGAGTCTCGTTCGGTGCCACCACACCTTCCTACGACCTGGAGAAGGCCATTGATCAGGAATATCCCGTTGAAGGTGTCACGGAAGAATCTGTCAGAGAAGTTCTGCCTCGGTTTCTTGGCGAACAGGAGCAGATCGCTCCCCTCTTCTCAGCCAAGTCCGTTGACGGGGTCAGAGCCTACGAGCTGGCAAGGAAGCAGTACCGCGAGGCTCACAAGGAGAAGACTGACGTGATGACGGATTTCGACCACACTGTGGCAGAGACTCTTAACAAACAGATCATCAACATCTCCGGAATGGAATTAATCTCCTTCTTCCCGAACGGGAAAGAAAGCGGGCCGGAATTATCGGATGAAGGGCTGAGACCAAATCCACGGATAAACGTTGTGGACACATCCGCCCTGCACCTTCCGTTGGCGATGATCCGGATCAAATGCAGCAAGGGAACCTACATCAGGGCACTGGCCAGAGACCTCGGAGAGGCGCTCGGTTCAGGAGCGCACCTCAACTCATTGGAGCGGACAAAATCAGGCGGGTTCACAGTCGGGAACTGCCTATCAGTCAATGAGGTAATTAGCGTTCTTTGAGACCTCTACCACACCTTTCACCTTCCTGAAATACTTTGTGGCCTCCTCAAGGGTCTTCCCTTCAGGAATGCGGATTGTCAGCGCGTTGATGATGCCGTAGTCATAGACGACATCGGCACCGTACTTAACTGCCGCCTTTTTGAGCGGTCCCTTTCCGACACCCTCGTCATAATAAATGATCAGAGTGTTCGGGGAATATGCCAGACCGGTCTGACGAGGCCGCAGAGGAGGACGCTCCCCTATCGCCGGGATGTCCGGAGAATCAAACGAATCAACCTTGGACAATTGCTTCTCGGTCCTGCTGATGGTACTACAGCCAGTGACCACCGTGATCGCGGCGGCCATGACAAACGATGAATCTTTGAACAGTCTAGTCATTCCACAAAAATCTATCGGCTATCCCTTACAAGATTGAAGCCAGAAGACGCCCATTCGGACATGGATTCTCCATCGGCATAGACCAGATAACACTCCAATTCATCCAACGATTCTATGAAACGCTTCGCCTCATCCAATCCTATGACCATGCAATATGTGGCGTAGGCATCGGCCAGAGTCGCGTCCGGGGCCACAATCGTGGCGCTAAGCAGAGTATGGTTCACGGGATACCCTGTTCTCGGATCTATGGTGTGTGAATATTTCCGCCCATCCTTCACATAGAACTTACGGTAATTACCGGAGGTGACCACACCGCGGCCGCTTCCGTCTCCCCGCCATATTCCCACAAGACCTTTGCCGCCAAGCTCCATATTCCCGTCCTCAGGTCTGTCAACTCCGATTGTCCAAGGCTTGCCGGAAGGGTTCAGGCCCTCGCTGTAGATCTCTCCGATGTTCACAAGCATATCCCTGACCCCTAGCGAGTGAAGATATTCTGCGATCTTATCACAGGTGTAGCCTTGCGCGATGGCGTTGAAATTCAATTTCGGGCATATTCCCGGAATCAACGGGGACATATTCCCGTCAAATTTATCCATCCCGCAGACAGCCTTGAGACTGTCCACGACTGCGGCAGACGGCAGCGAATCGTTCGTGAAGCCGAATCCCCAGGCATCATAGAGCGGCCCGGAAGCCATATCCAGCGCTCCGCCGGTCTCATCATAGAGCCTTTTCGAGATGGTGAATATCTCCCTGAACATCTCATTGGGAACCACCGGCACGCCGGCGTTGAAGCGGCTCAGCTGCGATCCTTTGTTGTAACCGGACAAGGTGGTGTCAACCAGCGTCAGAATGGAATCCACCGACTTTCTTATCTCGCTTATGCCGGTCTTGACGCCGCTGTGGTTGAATTTCACTGAATATGTCCCTCCTTGGGCATAGCCCGTCAATTCCTGATAATCCGCCTTACGGCCACAGGAAACCACGGCCATAAGCACAACGAAGCACAGAGCTAAGCTTCTGAATATTCCTATAATCACTTTCATTTCTGCAATTATAGGCATTTCGATTCAATTTTGGGACATCATTGGACTAGTTTTTGCTCAATGCATACCGTTTTTGCGTTTTTTATGCGATATTTGTATTTTCAATCGAGAAAGATGAAGATCAGGAACATTATTTTAATAGGATTGTCCGCGGCGATGCTCGCCCTGCCTTCCTGCAAAAAGGATAAAGACAGCACATCCACGAAAGACTACGTCAGCGGAACGCTGACCTTCTCATCATCCGTGCCGACCTATGTCCGTAAGGGCGATGCCTTCAGCCTGACCCCAAGCGGAATCACTCATCCAGGCACAGGATTGGCCGAGGATGTAGGTTACTATTGGACTGTATCGTGGAATTCAGCGAAGGACACGACCAAGACAGAAACCGACAAGACTGGCGACGGAACTTTCAAGTTCACCGTTCCGTCCAAGGTCGGTACATTCACGGTTTACTGCGTGGCGTTCGCGGACGGTTACTATACAAAGACGAACACGACCTCGTTCAGCGTGGTTGACGCTGCGCTTGACTCGACTGTGGCCGGGGCATATTCCAGCAAGGATCCGATATTCGTTGACCCAAGGGACGAGGGTACCTACTACACAACCACTTTCAACGGTAAGACGTGGATGAAGAACAACCTCTATTATTCCGGTTCAGGCGTTCCTTACGAAAACAGTGAGGCCATGGATGCGATATTCGGTCGCTTCTATTCTTGGAACGAAGCGGTAGCTGCATGTCCGGAAGGATGGCATCTGCCTTCTGACGCAGAGTTTGTGGAAATGGCTGAGGCGCTTGCCACAAAGGGGACAAAATTCTCAGAGAAAGAGACTTTCAGCGGAGTGGCCGGTGGAATGATGGTTGACGCGAAATTCCTTGGTACGAGGATGTGGGAATATTGGCCACAGGTAAAAATCACCAACAAGGCAGGATTCTCGGCCTTGCCTGTCGGCTATGCCGTTGACTCGGGGAGTTCCGCCAAATTCACAGGAACTGACAACTACGCCGCATTCTGGGTGTCCGATCCGGATTCCGACTTTGGACACTACAGGTACATATTCGTAAAACAGAATGACGTCCAGTTCGGCTCCGGCGACAAGGAATCATTCCGCGCCTCCGTCAGATGCGTAAAGGATTAGTGATGAATCGGATCGCTCAGCGCAGATCCGTGACGACATAGGAAGAGTCAAGAGTCTTTTCGTTGAAACGGAAAGACTCTTTTGATTTTCCCGCCCCTTCGAACTTGAGATTCGTTATCGTGAATTCTGACACCGAGCCATCATTAAGAGTGACTTCGGCTCCAATGAGAATTGTTGTACCGCTCTTGAAAAAGAGTTTCAGTCCGGCTATGTCCATTGAACCTTTCCCTTTATTGGCCGGAGTGAGGACAGACGCGTCCACGACCTTTCCTCCGAACTTTGAACTTCCGAAAGATTCCTCCCTGAAAGCGTTGTCTATCGAGGCTATCATCAAGGCCGGATTTGTGGCATAGCTATCATACGAATCGTCAACAGACTCAACCAAAGCTTCTTCAGAGATTCTGTCTATCGTCCAACGGGTCTTCCCGTCACACCAGATCTCAAGCCCGTTTCCGTCCACTATGAATGAGGTTCCCTGAACCTTCACACTTCCGTTCCCGGTCATCTTGGCTTTCTTGGTAGGCATCGTGAACGAATAGTCAAACGAAACCAGCGAGGAGGAGACCTTGCTGACAAAAGTGTCCAACGTCTTGCTCTTGGCGAACGAAACTTCCGGCAGCACAAGAAGCGCGGCCATGAGTGTGATGAGTATTCTTGTGATTGTCTTCATGATTTTTCCTGCGTATGCACAAGTCATGCCTTTCGGTGGATTACTGATTCTTGTAGGCGGCTATGATCTGATCCAGCTCATCAAGACTCGAGACAAGAACCTGACGTGGCTTGGAGCCTTCCTGAGGGCCTACAATCCCGGCGGCCTCCAACTGATCCATGACACGGCCGGCCTTGGCGTATCCCATCCCGAGACGTCTCTGAAGGTCGGAAGTGGAGCCTCTCTGGCTCATAACAACCAACTTGGCGGCCTCCTCAAAACGTTCGTCAAGTTTTGTCATGTCAACCATGCCACCAGATCCTTCTTCCGTGTCGTCATCGACAGGAGGCAGGTAAAACGGAGTGTTGAAGCTCTTATTGTGGCCTTCCTGCGAACCGATGTATTCATTGAGCCTGTTGATCTCCTCGCTGTCAATGTAGGCGCACTGGACGCGTTCCATCTCGACTCCGGCATAATAGAGCATATCTCCCTTTCCAATCAGTTTCTCGGCTCCCGGAGAGTCAAGGATGGTAGAAGAGTCTGTTCTGGACACAACCCTGAAAGCGATTCTGGTCGGGAAGTTCGTCTTGATGAGTCCCGTGATTACATCCACGGACGGCCTCTGTGTGGCAAGCACGACGTGCAGACCGGCGGCACGCCCCTTCTGGGCAAGCCTGATGATGGACGTGGTGATGCTGCGGGACACAGCCTTGGCGTCACCGCTGCCACCCACCGACATCGTAAGGTCGGCATATTCATCGATGATTGTGACGATGTACGGCAGAAAACGGTGTCCCTCGTCCGGACGGAGCTTCCGGTTGCGGTACTTCTCGTTGTAAGTCTTTATATTAGGCACAGAGGCCTTGCTCAAAAGCTCATACCTCTGATCCATCTCGATGCACAGCGAGCGGAGTATCTTGTCAGCCTTGTCGGCCTTCTTCACTATGGCGTTGTCCCTCTCCTCCCGCTCGTCATTGCAAGGAAGGACAGCCAGATAATGCTTCAGAAGATGGGCGTAGGCCGAGAACTCGACCATCTTAGGGTCGATGAACACCAGTTTCAGTTCGGACGGATGCTTCGCGTACAGCAACGATGTCACTATGACGTTGAGTCCCACAGACTTACCCTGTTTTGTCGCTCCGGCAACCAAAAGGTGCGGGGCATCAGCCAGATCGAAGACCTTGACCTTCTGCTGGATGGTGTAGCCGATGGCGACCGGAAGCTCAGCCTTGCTGGAACGGAACGCCTCGTCGTTGAGCACGGCACGCATCGGGACGATCGAAGGGTGGTCGTTGGCGACCTCAATGCCGACAGAGTCCGTCAGAGTCACGACACGGACTCCCCTGGCATGAAGATGCATGCCGAGATCCTCCTGAATCCTCTTGAATTCAGCGATCTTGACACCCGGCGCAGGATAGACTTTATAGAGCGTGACGGTCGGGCCGACAATGGCTTTCACATCGTTGATCTGAATCTTGTAATTCTCAAGTGCGTTGCGGATCCTGTTGTTGTTTCTGACAAGTTCCTCGTCGGAGACTTCATTCCTATTTGATGAATATGAGTCCAGCAATTCCAGCGAAGGAAACTGGTAATCAGGCAGTTCGTCACGGACATTGATTCTCGGGAGTTCCTTCTTGATTTCAGTGGACAATTTGCTGCCTTTGACCACTTCCATGGATTTTTCAGCAGGCTCAGCCACCGGTTGTGGTGTTTCCCTTTCCGGTCCCTGAGCCTGTCGAAGGACCGAATCCTGAACACGCAAAGCCGAGGCCTCCGCCACGCCAGTTGTGCCTGTTACCGATGAACCCGTCCTAACCGCCGGCTCGGTGGCTTCGACGGTTGGTGAGCCCTGTCGAACCACAGGCTCAGCCACCGGTTTCTTTCCCAGAGACATCAGCCAATCCGAGAACTTTCTGGAAGCCAGAACAAGCCAGACAATCACCAGAAAAGCCAGCATGAAACCTGTAAGAATATTCCCGAAAACCACCGAGGCCCACTTCACGACAGACTCTCCGCACTCTCCTCCGAGTCCTCCGCCGAAAGCGTTGCCAAGTCCCGACAAATCTGAGACAAATGCCAGAATGAAAGACGATAGCATCGCCCCCGTTACAGTCAGAAGTGTTGTCTTGACCATCGAATAACGCCACCTATGCAGCAGCAAACGGACGGAAACGGCGAAAAGGATCACCACAAAAGCCAGGCTGCCAAGTCCGAACCATCTACGGACAAGCAGGTCGGCCCAGCGGTATCCCATCTTTCCGGCCATGTTGCTCACCTCGACCGAAATGTCACCGACTGCGGAAGACAATGAACTCTGATCCGCTTTCCAGGTGAAGAAATAGGAAACGGTCGCCAGCAATGTGAACACTGCCAGCAACGCGACAAGGATTCCGGTCATCTTCGTCAGCCGTACCTTGTCCCCGTCATCCATATTCCTCCAGAACCCGAGCATTATTTTCTGTTCTTACGATTGCCTTTCTTGTTGTTCCTGCGGTTCTGTCCCATGCCCAGATTCAGCCCCGGACGCGAGAAATTGGAATCAAATGAAATCTTTGTAAGTTCCAGATCGGCGGGAACCTGAATCCTATAGCCGGAAAGTTTCTCAATGTCAGCGAATATGGTCTCATCGGCCACGCTGTCTTTGTTCCAGATCAAGTACTGCTGCCTCATGTAGATGGCCAGCGAGCGCAGCATGGAGCGTTTAACCTCTCCTTCCGGCTCTCCGGCGATCAAGTCAATGATGCTCTCGATATTACGCCCATAATGGCTGGCCCGCACAGGAGTCTTGTCTATCGGGATATTCATCGGAGGCACGTCCATCGCCTCAGGATGTGGAGCCGGATACGGGGAATCGATGTCCAGATCATATCCCGCGATCATGTAAAGGTGATCCCAGAGCTTCTGTTCGTAGTTCTCCTGCGTGTGGACCTGAGGGTTCAGGGTCTCCATCACCCTGACTACCACACGGGCCTGCTCGCTTCGTTTCGCCCTGTCCGGAATTGCCTTGACCTGCTCGACCATATTCAAGACGATGCGGCCATATTCAGGCATCTGAAGTTTCTCCCTCTCCGTGTTGTAGTAGAGTTTTATAGAGTTGTCGTTCGCTTCCATAATAATTTTCATTTTGTGTCAAAAGGCAAATATACGAAAATTATTCCACCTCATCGGTAAGTACATACCAGATTATAGGAGTAATCTCCGAATATCCCATCCGGCGATAGATGTCAGCGTAACGGGCGACCTGCCGGTGGTACCGACGGTTTTTCTCGCCGAACTTATAGTCGATGACCGTCACCTTCCCGTCCTTGATCAGCACCCTGTCCGGGCGGTGGACCTGACCGTCAGTGTCAATCAGCTGTGTCTCGTTCAGGACTTCCGTGTCCTCCGATGGGAACCACTCCGGATGCGCGGAGGTTCTTTGTGTAAGAATATCCAGATACTCTTCTTCCTGTCCGGCATCAATCTCACCGGCATCGAAGGCATGCCGGACGGCATCGGGCAAATCAGACAATGTGACAACCTCTGAAAGGATACCGTGTAGCACAGTGCCATTGAGTCTGGCCTCGTTTCTGGCTTCATCGCAGAAAAAATCTATGGAGTCGGCGCTGTACTTGAGCCTTCCGCGCTCGCGGACGTCAGTGTCATCGTCTTCGGCAGACGGGTTAAGAGGGTATGACGGGTAACCGGGCATCAGTTCGGAGATGGTGTCCGCCTTCCGTTCCAGGGTGGAGTAGTCGTAAATGTCGCCTTTCGAGAAGACGATCTTGCTTTCGGACTCTTCTTTGACATAGCCCAATGGCTCCCCGTAAGCGTACAGATAGGCATATAGAATCTGTGAGAAATCCGTGAAGTCGCATGGCGGGACCACTTCGGTCGCTGAGCCTGTCGAAGCGACCGGCACGATGGCTCCAGTGATCTTCTCCGGCGGATTGGATGCGATGACAGTCAATCCCTTGACCGGCCTCGTCAAAGCCACATAGAACGTGTTGATGTTGTCCACAAGCTGGAACTGCATCTCTTTCTGACTCCCTTCCCGGAACAGCGAATCCTCGTTCGACGGCTTCCTCAACGACACGTTATAGACCCCATCGGTGATTCCCTCAAGCTCGGTTCCCTCCACCGAAGGCCGTGTCCAATGCTTCTCGCTGCGGAAAAGCCCGATCTCCTCGGCGAACGGAAATATCACATGCTGGAACTCAAGCCCTTTCGACTTGTGGATCGTCATGACCCTGACAGATTCCGGATCCGAAGGCGAACTGATCTTAGGATCTGCCTCCTGCCAGGCTTTCAGGAATCCATCTATGGCGTTCCCGTTTACTGACACATAATCCTGCACGAAGTCCATCAAAGCCTGAACATACTGGGTCTCAGACTCAAACAGTTCTGGATCCCTGGCCTTGAGAATGCGCAGAAGCTGCTCGCAGAGGTCGGCCAAAGACAGGCACGACAACTCGGCGACATTGATGTCCAGCTCCCCCGCAAGGAAAGAACCGATGGTGTCGTCCTCATTCCCTACCGAAGACAGAAGCGACACGACCTGACGGGCCACAGCGGAGGATTTCAAATGCAGCGAATCATCGGAAATCACACTGATCCCGTTGTCCATCAGGAACATGGCCACTTCAGAGCCATGCCTGTTGCTCCTGACCAGAACAGTGATCTCGCCGTATCTCGCCCCGGCCTCATGCACTTTGTTCACAGCATCGAGAATCTCCTGCATCTCATCCTCCTTGCCGCAGAAAACGACCTCGACACTTCCGCCAGCGACATCCTTCGACTTCACAAGCTGCCCCGCGTCCGAATATATGTCATGGACCTTGAAGTCCGATTCCTCACCCGACATCCCATCGAGAACCGAGGAAGCATATTCAAAGAATCCATTGTTGAATTCGACTATATTCCTGAGGCTTCGGTAGTTGCTGTCAAGTGTTTCCACACCGCACTGAGTAAATTCTCCCTGAACCTCGCGCGCCATCATCCGCCAGTCGGAACCGCGCCAGCGGTAGATGCTCTGCTTCACATCGCCGACAAGCAGATTCTCCTTCCCCTGCGCGACACTATTCTCGATGAGCGGTCTGAAATTGTCCCACTGAATCCGGGAGGTGTCCTGGAACTCATCCAAGAGGAAATGCTCGAAACGCACTCCCAGCTTCTCGTAGATGAACGGAGCGTCCGTGCCGTCGATTATATTCCTCAGAATCACATTGGAATCGTCCAGACTCAGCACGTTCTTCTCCTTCATCAGAGCACGGAACTCCCGATCAAGGTCTCCGGCGATACCCAATTCATTCAGAATCAAAGAGATTTTGGAGGCCGTTGAATATACCTTATACTTTTCCGTAAATATCCCGCAGTACCTCTGAAGCAGCGGCATCAACCGTCCCTCCAACGGCTCATACCTCTTAAAATCCGCCTTTCTGAACCACTTGCTGAAATCCTCGCTGTTCTTGAATATGGTCGCAGACGGGTAAGCCGGCACTTCCTTAGGGTCCGACGCGGCGCAGACATAGACAGAATTGAAGCACTTCCTTGAAAAATCCTCGTTTGCCAGGCCCTCTTCTCCGGCCGCGCTGACAAACGCCTTGGCGGCTTCCTTCACCTCCTTGACGAACGAAGCCATCACACCTGCAAGCGCCTTCTTCATCCTCGCCAGATTCTCCTTTGAATATTCCTTCTCCTCGTCAATGCCATATTCCTCGACAGCAGCCCTGTGCTCATCCGATTTCAGGGTCATCGCGACTGTCTTCAGGTTGTTCTCCAGATTGTAGCGCTTGCCTTTCTCCAGATCATCCATCACGCTCTGTGTCAGCCATTCGAGAAGATCTTTGTTGTCATCCGAAAGGGAGTCCAGAACCCTGTCAACGCTCTCGGAGACAAGCGACTCCCGGTCCAGTTCCACCTGATAGGTGGCGAACTGCCCGATTTCCCGGGAGAAGGCCTTGAGGGTCTGCTGGAAAAAGCGGTCGATCGTGCTGACGGCAAACGCGCCGTAGTCGTGCAGGATGTCGCACAATACAGTCTGAGCCCTTTGACGGAGTCCGTCCTCCGACTCAAACGCCAGGACAAGTTCCTCATAATAAGGCGAATCCTTAGGAGACACCGCAAGCAGATGCAATTCTTTCAGAATCCTGCTTTTCATCTCGTCGGTCGCCTTGTTGGTGAATGTCACCGCTAGAATATGTCTGTAGGAATATCTTTCCTCGTCCGTCAGCAACAGTCTTATGTATGTCTTGGCCAGATTGAAGGTCTTACCCGAACCGGCCGAAGCTTTCATTATCCGTATCATCTTCTTATCCTCCTTATTCTCATCTTCATCATTACAATGCTTACCTCCCGCAAATCATTCTGAAATCACAAATCGCGCATGTGTCCTCATCATCCGTTCGCCTGAACGGCACATCAACCGAAGCGATTTCAGAGAGGAGGCCGTGGAGCTTTTCCTCGGTGAGCCTCATGAACGTCTCACTGACAGGGACTTCCTTGACCGGCTCCGTGAACAGGTTAGCCGGGGGGTAGATGACATTGACCATCCTCTGCCCGTTATAATTCTTGGACTCCCTGCAGAAAACATCATAGAGGTAAAGCTGGAAAGCGATCTTAGGACGTCCCGCGTTACCTGGTCCGAACAGAGCCTCCACAATCCCTTCGGCGTTGTCATCGGTGATGTTGACATCCTTGTCCTCAACCTTTCCGGTCTTGTAGTCAATAATCCTGATCTCTCCCGGGCGCAGGCTGTCCATCCTGTCAACATAGCCCACGAAATGGAAACCGTCTATGTCATGAAGGAATTCCTTTTCCAGTCCCAGAATCTCAAACCCGTCATATCCGGATGTTTTAAGAAGTTCCCGATCCCTGTCAAGTGTTTTTATGACATATTCCACAATCACATCCTGCACAACCAGATCGCGCCCCGTAACTTCCAGGGAATGAAGCTGTTCAAGAATCAACCCCCTCACTATCTCCTTTATCGCGGAACGTTTGCGCAGAAGTCCGGCAAGATATTCGTCAGTCACTTTTTTTCCTCCGGCCATTTCCGGTGAATAGAGCCTCTGCATCGTGCCGTGATAGACATCGCCCAGCATTCCGGCGTCCAGATCCTCGGAGACCTCGTTCTGCCTGCGGAGTCTCTTGACCGTGGCATAATAGAATTTCGCCGGACAGTCAAGGTAATTCTTCAGCGCCGAGGCCGAAAGTCTGGCATGCCTTACGGCCTCTACATCGGCCTCAGTCTTAACTATCTCCTTAGGAGAGAAATCTCCGGCGGCGTTCGCCTTGACAAAACCGCGTTTTATCGGCACTCCGAAATGATACTCAAGCTGTTTGATGTAACGGCTTTCCTCCCCGTTCTTCATGCCTTCGGTCCTGGAATCATAAACCAACGTCACCTTCTCCGCCCTTTGGATGAGACGGTAGAAATAGTACGCCCAGACAGCGTCCTGAAACTCGTAAGTCGGCAGACCGAAGCCCTTGCGGAGCTCCGGCGGGATGAATGACGAGCTGACGCTCCGCCTCGGAAACATGCCCTCGTTGCAGGACAGGATCATAACTTGCTTGAAGTCCAATGCTCTGGTCTCCAACGGCCCCATGATCTGGAGACCTTTCAGAGGCTCCCCGTTGAACGGAATGGACACCGGGCCGAGAAGCTGGTCGAGAAGCCGCACATAAGTCATCGGAAGGACCTCAAGACCGGCCGTCTGCAATTGGCTGATAGCATTGTATGTGGCCTTCGCGAACTCGAGCTCGATTGCCATGGAAGAATCCGCGGCCAGCTTTGGAGCAAGTCCTTTGATCAAGGTCTTCTGGTAGTCAGCGAAAGCCGAAATCTGTTCCTTGGATGCAGCTTTCGGATCAGTCACCGCCGGCCTGAACAACAGATCAAAGACCGGAACCCCGGAAAGATCCTCCTGGGGGATGTAGTACTTCATGCCATCCTTGATCGCCTTGATTCTGTTCCTCACAGCCGCGTCCCCTTGAATCACCTTTCTGAATATGCTTGAAGAGAACAATGACCAGACCTGATTGTGGTAATAGAACCATTTCCCGTCTTTCTTCCTCAGATGCATCTGCATAGCCGAGACCAAAGTCATGAAATCAAAGAACGCGCTGTTCCTCATCGGATAGCCCATAGTGACGTTTATGTCCTTGATCTCCTCCGGGATGGAGTTCAACACAGGAATCAGCAAGGCCTCGTCCGGAAGCACGACCGCGCATCTCTCATCCTTGACAACAGACGGAATCAGTTTTGTCTGGCCTACCGAGGACGGGACGCTTATCACCTCAATCTCAGGGATTTTCAGTCCTTCCAAATCCATCTCGAAAGCCTGCGGGAAATCCTGGACATTCCTGGACATGAAGAAGGAGGACTTGTTAAGCGGATTTCTCACCATCTCTCCTGAATAGTCCCAGCAGAACTCCGCGATTCCGGCGTCCCGCATCCGCCTCATGACCTTTTTCTCGCACTCGTTCAAGGCGTTGAGACCCACGAAGACATATTCATCCACATCTCCGAACGCGGCTTTCAGCACATCCACCGCCGACTCCGAGTCAAGCCGCGCCGCCAGGCTTCGGTAAACCATTCCCTCGTACGCCAGCCCTCTGCCGGAAAGCCTCTTCCGGAAATCATTGTAAAGCGGCAGAAGAATATTCCAGATCTGCAGGAAGCGCTCCTTCACATTCGGATTGTCCGAGTTCAGGTTCACCGTCAGCCGCCCGTCGCTGCTGAAATGGCTGATGAAGCTCTCGATCGCCTTCCGCTGGTTCTCAGTGAGGTATGAATATGAATCCTGAATCTCCTTGAACTCAGCTATGTTGGCGAACAGCTTCGCCGGATCGACCAGATATTTGTCAACATCATCGAAATCCCCCAAGATCACGTCTCCCCAGAAGATGAACTCGTCCAGAGTCTCATGCTTAGGGTTAAGATCCTTGTAGCATTCGTACAGATCCAACAGCAGGTTCACCCTGTCCGCCGGCTTGTCCCCCGATATTCTAAAAAAGAAATCATTGATCGTCAGCATCTTCGGAGCCACAATCGGGGTTCCGACCTCCTTCACGGCCTCGCCGAGGTACTTAGTGAAGAATACCTGGCTGCGCCTGTTCGGGAATATGAAGCACAGGCCGGAAATCCCGCCCCTTGCCATATAATGATCCGCAACTTGTCTAAGGAATGGTGTCATATCGGTAAGTTTTAACGAATATAGCAAATATATTTCTTGTGGCAAAGATAACCCGAGTTTGTGCCATAACTCTTCACAAACGGAAATATTTTCATAGTTTTTTCAAATATCGGATGTCAAATCCACGACCATCCCTGCCTTCTTTAGCGGCCCATAAACCTGACGGTCATTTCAGAAGCGAACTCTTCGCCGTCAGTCGTTCTGTGGGCGCCCTGGGCCGGATAGCGCCTGTAATATTTAGCATAATTCTGATTGTCCCAGATGTGCATCTTGGCGAGAGCATCGTCGCCTCCAGCAGTGATGGTGGAAGTCACATAGACTTCAATGGAATTGGCGTCATACCAGGCCCGGTATTCCTTTTTGCCCACAGCTTCCAGCTTGTTCCCACCGGCTGCATCGAAACTTACGGTCTTCATATCTTCGTTGCAGCCTTTCTCCGCCACGCAACGGCCTATGCAGCATATTCCGAAATACCAGTAGAAGTCAATGGCATCCTTCATTATCAGACGATTGACAGTGCGGTACCCTCCATTCTCAAAGATGGTTTCCTTAATATGTTCGGCCACGACGTGATGGTCGGACAGTTGAGCCTGTCCGTTGACTTTCAGAGCGGTCTTGTGCATAGATGATTTCTGCACATAACGGAAGTCGTCACATATTGTCCAGTCAAACGATGCCGTGAGATTATCCGCTGACAGATCCTTGTCTCCGACATAAAAAACGACTCCGTGGTCGTCACCCAAGTCGATTCTCTCATCTCCGTGGAAACCACCGGTAAAATCGTAGGTGTCGATATGAGTCTTTCCCTGAACATTCAGGTTTTCTCCGTAGTCTTTGAACACACTCTCGTTCTCGCCGTTGGTGAGAATCTTGTCCAATTCGTTGGTCATCACACGGGTAGTTGGATCGAAACGGCCTTGATATGCCCAGTCTACGCGCCATAGATCCATATACTGCGATTCCGAATGGTCACAGTAATGATTAAGCCGGAACACGTACCAGACACTCTTCTTGTATTCATCCTTGACAGCAACATTGAAGAATTCTTCGGAGCCATTCCTCTCGAACCTCACCATACAGTCCGCCGCCTCATACGGGTTCACGTCCTCCAGGACATTATTCTTATGACAGGAGCAGCAGGTGGCGAGCACCGCAAAAACAGCCATCAAAAACAAGTCTGCTTTCATCAATTTCAATAAAATCATTAGACAGAATATCCAAACATAGCCGCATAGAGCGGCATTCTCATAAATAACGAGGAGACGGGAAATACGAAACTTATGCCCGTCCCCTCATATTGATTAACTTTCAGACGAGACTATCTGGATGCCTTGTCTACGATACATCTTACCGCAGCCGCGTTCTTACGGTCGAATGATGCGATTCTGACAACTTTCTTTTCTGTACCGTGGCTGTTGGTCGTGTTGAAAAGTCCCTGTCCTTGGGAATCGCCGGCGATGTTGGACCAGATGAAGCCTTCCTTGGACGCTCCGGCGTTGCCGGCCACTCCCATACCGATATTCTCTGGCCTGTACTGGATCTTTCCGGTAGCGTCCTTTGCGGTCTGACGGCCTTGGTCAAGCAGAACGAGGTCACCGATTCTCGCGTGAGGATATCCAACCGCGCCGTCATTGTACTGCGCGGAAGAGGCAAGTGCGGCAACCGCATTGAGGGCCGGCAGGGAAGCCACTCTCCATCCCTTAGGGCAAGGGTCATAGATAGACTTGATACCTTCTTCCTTATTGTTGACCTCACCCCAAAGGTCCCTGTAGGTTTCTGTTGACCAATCTGGAAGAGCGGTCACATCTCCAGGATAAGCGACTAGCGCGTGAGGATTCTCAAGGGCGGTCTTTAGTGTCACCGGTCCTGTTATCGCCGGAATATTTCCTTTCTTGTCCCCGTCAATCATATCCAGAGACCAGTAAGTGGTCCAGAACATTGGTGTAGGACGGCCCCACTGATAATAGTGAAGCATCCGGTAAATCGGATCCGGGTTGTTTCCAGACTTATTCGCTGTCCAAGTCTCCATATTCGTCGTAGGCTGGCCGATGTCCATTGGAGCGAACTTGTATTTACCGACTGTCACAGGATCGAGTTTGGTGCCGTCAGCGGCGATATTCCAGAAAGTCCACGCCCAAAGAACCTTGCCCGTGGCATCCTTCATCAAGAGAATCGGTGCTCCGGCAAAGGCTCCGGTGTTGGTGACCGTCACCTTATATTCAGAAGTGTTAGGAGTGACTGTGAACTTGTCGTTTATGACAACACCGGAGGCCTCGTAACCGGCAATGCGGGATGTGTAAAGATTGCCGTTCTTAAGTTTGGCCCACTCGAAAGTCACGTTCTCTGGCTTTGCCAACGCCGCCTTCGCGAAATTGCCGCGCGCACGGTAATCAATCTCCACCGTCTCTGGGATATCCGCGTTAGGGGCAAGTGTGGCGCCTGTGTATGTCCCACCTTTGTACTGGATGAAATAGGTGTTGGCTTCACCGTATGCCACGCCGTCACCGGCGATATAACGGCTGTCCTCGGCGCAGTACCAATCGCCTGCGTCATTGTCGCTGACCTTAAGGTTGGAAAGGTCGATGGTCGTGGTCTTTCCGGCCTCGAACTTCAGACCGGTCTGCCTTGTCGGGATTGTTACCTTCTTACCGTCGCTCTCATCGACAAGCTCGACAACGACCCAGACTTCCTTATTTGAATAATCGGCTGCAAGAATGTTAAGATAAAGGTTCTGTTCCTTGGCCGAAGACAGGGTCACAGGGTTGACGACATCTACGGACACCTGGCTCAACTCACTTCCGCTGATAGGAGTGATTGTCATCGTGTTCACGTTGATGTCGAAGTCGCCAGCGATCGGAGTGTCAGACTCGTCGAAGACAGTGACTTTTGAAGGCGCATAGTTTGCGAGTTCTGTGGAAGTTATCTTCACCTGCGCCAAGGCCGTGACTGGATTCAGCTCGAACTTGAAAGTCTCGTCCACACCAGGAATGCCGGTCGCATATCCTACGGCGAAACAGTCTGAAGCCACATTCGGAGCCGACTGAGTCTGCTTGTCACCTACGCTGAGGCCCATAATAGTGCCGTTCGCGAAAGCGAGTTCCGAATTGAAAGGAGAATAGATCATAAACTTGTTCTCACCCTGCACGAGATCAAGTCCCGGGGTGTTGAACAGAGCGACGGCCTTGCCCTCATATTCAGAAGGGGTGTAGTTGTTAAGGTTCTCGCCGGTCTCCGGATCAATGTTAGGAGTGGTGTCGGCCCATCCGACAATCTTGCATTCCTTGTTGAGGATGCGCAGGTCAGACTGAGCGGAATACAATCCGACCACAGAGTTGGTCTTCCACGTGAATCCTTCTGTGTTCACCGTACCCTCAAGCACATAAGAGGTTCCGGCTTCCGGAACCGGGTAGCTCGGTGCCTTGTCTTTCTCGCAGGCAATCACCGCAAAAAGGGCGGCAGATAAAATCAGATACTTTTTCATTGCATTATTAATTAGATGTTTAGTAATATTAAATTTTCTGATATTGATTATTCTCATCAGGGACGGATTACTACCATCCGGCGTTCTGTTCAAGGTTCTTGTTGACACCTCGCTGTTCCTCGGAAATCGGAAGCCAGATCTTGTGCGCCGCATCCTTCTTGCTCATATTCCCGCGCAGGGTAGGAATGCCGAGTTTAATATAGCCTCCGGTCTGGTAGTTAAGGTATTTCGGATCGATGTAGTCCGGGTCTTCCGGATCAAGTTCCGTGTTGGCCCACTTCTCGACGACCTTCTCTTCGTCAAGACTTTCTATGTTGTCCAATAGGCGGTTATACCGGATGAGATCCCACTTGCGGGAGAACTCGAAGATGAGTTCGCGCTCACGGCTTTCAAGCAGTTCCTCTCGGAAATCGTCCTTATGGTAATATGCCTTCAGCTCATCGAACAACACATCATCATCCCCACAGGCACGCTGAAGCACTTTGTTCATCCATTGTCTTGCGTTTGTCTCATCGCCGTCGGCATAGTAGAGAGCCTCGGCATACATCAAATAGACATCGGCGAGACGCATAAGAGGTATCGACATAGCGTGCTGCTGGTAGCTGTGCTGCATTTCATCGGCATTGCAGAGCCTGAACTTTCCGGCGCACATCTGCATTCCGGACACCGGGAGATAGGTCTGGGTTTCGCTGTCATAGAGAGGATGGATGACCTTCTCCGACGCACCGTCCTTGCCGGCCACAGTCACCATAGTCTTAGGAGGGTTGGGATTATAGTACGTATATCCGTCCACCTTGACCTCCGTCTTTCCATCGTGCATACGCCCCGTTATGTTGTGGTCACGCCGAGGATCCTTCGGGCTGTACATATAGAATGCGCGCGGAGTCGGCACGAAACGGCCTCCATAGACTGTCGGAGAGCCGGAATTATTGGACGGGGACGGCAGATAGAAGCTGTTCGGCCAGTAACCTTCGGAACCGGAAAGCGGCTGTTCGGCCAGCAGAAGGCATTCCTGATACTGCTGAGCCTTTGTCGTCTCGCGGAAAAGATTGGTGTAATCAGCTATGAGCCTGTAGGAAGAATGCTCCACAATGTCCGCGCAAGCCTCCTTTGACTTTTTCCACATAGCAGCCTCATCCACAAAAGAGAAGTCGTTCAGCGGCTGCCTGTCAAGAAGATCAGCGCCGGTGCCGTTCGCCTTGCAGGCGGCGAGATAGTTGCAGATACGCGCGATGTAGGCAGCGGCAGTATATTTGTTGGCCGATGATGTCTGAAGAATCCCCACCTCGTTCAAGTGCGCATAGGCATAATCCAAATCATTGAATATGAACCCATAGACTTCCTTGAGCGAAGCACGCGGCTCCTGGCCGTCGGACTCGAAACTCTCGACAATCGGCACGCCTCCGAAATTCCAGGCAAGATGATAATAGAAAAACGCCCTTAGGAAACGAGTTTCCGCCATGTACTGAATGCGTGTCTCTTCACTCATATCAATATTCTTAATATAGTGAAGGATGGTATTGCACCGATTGATGCCGGTGTACATAACTTTCCACACATCCCTGACGCAACGGGTACTCTCGTTATAGTTACCCCACGTCATCTCAAGCCCCTCGTCGGAAGAAGATGTCGCCGCCACCATATCGTCTGAAGGAGAGTTCATTATGTATATCAATCCCTGGCCGTAGCTGCCTCTCTGCACATACGACGCGCCAGGTATCTTATGACCGTTTATCACTTCATAGCAGGACGTGAGGGCCACATACATCGACCTTTCCGAAGTGTAGAAATTCTCAGGCGAAGTCTGCGAATATGGATACTGGTCCAGAAACTTCGCGTGTTCGCAGGATGCCGCCGCAAACGCGGTAAGTACAGCGGCCGTCATATATTTGATCGTCTTTCTCATATTCAAACCATTTTAGAATGTCATACCTATTCCGAAAGTGAATGTCCTTGCCTTTGGATATGAAAGCCTGTCGAAACCGGTGAACAGAGGATTGGAAGAACTTACATCCGGATCCATTCCGCTGTACTTTGTGAGGACGAACAGGTTATCAGCGTTGAAACTCAGCTTTATGCCTGAAATCTTCGCCTTGCGCAACCTCGGATTGTCGAATGTGTAGCCCAAGGAAAGGTTCTTTAGCCTGACGAAGGAGCCGTCCTCCACATAATATGAAGACACCCAAGTGTTTGTCTGATTCAGAAGCCTTGAATATGTGTTGGAAGGGTTATCCGTTGTCCATCGACCGTGCCACGCGTCTTTCGTCAGATTGTTGAACTGTGTCCCTCCGCTCTGCCCGGACTCGGACCGCAGTTTGAACTCGTTCATTATGTCCCTGCCGAAAACGCCCTCGAAAAAGAACGAGAGTTCCACTCCGAAGATATTGAAAGTGTTTCCGAGCCCCATAGTGAAATCAGGGTTCGAATCGCTGATCACCGTCTTGTCCGCCACAGTGATCTCGTTGTCTCCGTCAAGATCACGGTACTTGCGGTCACCCGGCTGCACCGTAACGGAATTGATCCTTGTCACACCATCCTTGAGTTCATATTTGTAATTGTCGTAGTTCCCTTCGGTCACGATGGTCTCGGCGGAGAACTGGCGGCCGTTCCTGTCAACCGCCCAGAACTCATCGAGCTGGTAGTTGCCGTCGGCGACATAGCCGTAGCCTATCCCGATAGGCTGTCCGACCATAATTCTGGAAATATCGTTCGCGAGCTGACCGTGGGCGATGTTGACGCTGGTGTAGTCAATGCCGCCGATGTCAAGAACCTTGTTGCGTGAAAGGTCGAATGTGACGCTCGTGGACCAAGAGAAATCGCACCTGTTGATGTTGTGGGTGTTGAGACTGAACTCGAATCCCTTGTTCTCGACACGTCCGAGGTTCTGCCATTGCTCCACGAAACCGGTCTGGGCAGGCAATGTGGCGCGGTAAAGCATATCCCTGGTGTCCTTGTAATAAACATCGGCGAGGAAATCTATCCTGTTCTTGAACAGGCTGACATCCAGCCCGAGGTCATACTGGTAGGTGGTCTCCCATTTCAGTCTGGTGTTCGCCGAGCTTGACGGTGCCATACCCATAACTTCGGTACCGTTGACAGCATAGTAGTTTGTGGTCATAAGCGCCATTGTCGCATAGTTGGAAATCCTGTCGTTTCCGGACGCACCGAAACTTGCCCTGATCTTGAACTGGTCCAGCCACGTCGCGTCTTTCATAAACTCCTCCTCGGACAGTCTCCAGGCAAGCGCCACGGACGGGAAATATCCAACACGGCTGCCTGGCATAAACTTGGACGAGCCATCAGCGCGCATATTGAATGACGCGTAGTAACGCTGTTTGTAGTTATATTCAACCCTGCCGAACATTGACATCATCGTGCTCATCGCCACGTTTTCCGACGGAGCTTCCTGAATGCCGCCCTTGCTGATGTCGAACACGCCAGTGGAGTCGTTCTCAAAATCATATGCCCCGATCATCAGGTTCTCGTTTCTGTACGCGCTCATCTCCACGCCGAGCATCGCATTGAGATTATGGGCATTGTTCCACGTCTTCTTGTAGGTGAGGGTCGCCGAAGTGTTCCATCCATAGGTATCGACAGTCTTGATTCTTCCGTATCCGTTCTTGGAGAAACCCCACAGACTGTTGGCGGTGTAGAATTCCATACCTTTGGAGTTGGATGTGTTCCCGGATGCCTGTGCCCTGAATGTCAGCCCCTTGATGATTTCCCAATCGACATAGGCGTTGCCTGAGACACGTGAATACACGGTTCTGCGGTAGGTTTCATCAGTGACGCAGTCAAGCAGCGAATATGATCCCATATTGTCAGTGTCGCTGTCCGTGTAGAAATTTATCGGACGCCTGAGATAGATGAGCTGGATAAGGCCACTGTTGCCGAGTTCACCGCCGCCGGAAGACACAGCTCCGTTCGATATGGTGCGCCCGTAGTTGACTGAAGCTCCGACTTTCACATTCTCGCTTACTTTGTGGTCAACCTTGATCCGTCCGGTGTAACGCTGGAAATCATTGTTCACGATAAGGCCGTCCTGATTGAGGTAACCGAGACTGAACAGCATCTGGGTATTCCTGTTGGCTATGGCATTGACGGACAGATTGTAGTCTTGAGTGACAGCAGTCCTGTACATTATCTTCTGCCAGTCGCTGTAGCCGTACTGACTTGCATCTTTGGGCGTGTCGCTGACACCATCGCCGTCTGTATCGATGCCGTAATCCAGATAGCCATAGTCTTTTCTCGCGAAGCGATAGTTGACATATTCCTGAGCGTCAAGCATATCGATATGCTTCGGCACTTTGGATATTCCTATGGAGGAATTGAAATTGACAATGGTCTTGTCAGCCGTTCCTTTCGCACCGCTTTTCGTTGTGATGATAATGACTCCGTTAGCGCCTCTCGCACCGTAAATGGCTGTCGCCGTGGCATCCTTGAGCACCTCGATGGACTCAATGTCGTTCGGATTGAGGAATGACATCGGGTCGAATGTGCCCGAGCCAGTGGATGACGTTGTCGCTATTTCTCCCGAGGATATGTCCATCTGCATCCCGTCAATGACGAAAAGAGGTGTGGTTCCCGCATTGATGGAGTTGTTGCCCCTGATCTTGATATTGAACCCTGAGCCTGGCTCTCCGGACTGGGATGTGATGCTGAGGCCTGCCACGTGTCCCTGTAGGGCACCGACAACATTCCGGCTGCCTGTCCTGGACAGTTCATCCGCCTTGACTGAACTCACCGAGCCAGTAAGGTCACGGCGCGAAAGCGAGCCGTAACCGATGACCACCGCATCATCGAGCACAAGGTCATCGTCGCCAAGTCTAATGTCTATCACAGTCTGCTTATCGACTTTCACCTCCTCGTTCTTCATTCCGATGGAGGAGAACCGGAGTGTCCCGCCGGCAATCTTCTTTATGCTGTAGCGGCCGTCAATGTCAGTGACCACGCCGACATTGGTTCCGACGTATGTGACACCAGCGCCTATAAGCGGTTCATTGCCGAGGTCCGTGACTTTCCCCGTTATAACCTCCTGCGCGAAGGCTGCGACAGGGAACGACAGAATCGCTAAAAGCAACGTTATCTTAGATAAGATCTTCATAATATTGAAAATGAAAAAATATAACTCTAATATTCACCTAATCGAAGTTTATGTCCGAGCAGTTCGTCTTGATTCTCCATACTGCATCGTTCAGAGAGGTGATTCTTCTGCCGAGATAGTTGAATCCCTTGAACGAGACATTGGAGACATTATGATCTCCGTCATATCCCTGGATCACGCAGTCTCCCCTGCCTGTACGCACATTCATAACGTTGATGTTTGAATATGTCACGTCACGGATCTTTCCCGGTGAATATGTCAGTTTGTCGCCATTCTCATCGAAGCCGATGTTGTAGCTGTGCTTCAGACAGGCAAGATAGATTGAAAACTCCAAAGCATCCTCGATGTAAGCGTTTTCGTAGGTCACGTTCGAGATTGTCCCCGCCGCACCGTTATGGATACTCAAAGCCGCCCTCCTCATCTCGTTCCCGTCAGTGCCCGTGCCTGAATGGATCGCATAGATGTCTTTGTAATGCACGTTCTTTATGTCAAGCTGGGTCTCGTAACCTATCTCGAAAGTGTTTCCGGCATCAACGTTCCACCCTATGCAGTCTTCGTAGTAAATGCCGTCCACATCATCGCCCTTAAGCTTGAATTTCTGCGATTTGAGGCAATACACATCATCGTGGCCGCGCATAAAACATTTGGACACGTGTACGTTGACTCCTCCTATTATGTCCATAGAGTCGTTGTTGGTCTTGACCCCCTTGGCACTGTTCAATCCTATGGTCTTGACATTGGTGATGTCGGAATTGTGGCAGTTGGTGTAAAGCGAAGACCAGCCACCATCGGCGAACAGGTTGGTGAAATCGCTGAACCGAGAGTTCGCGCATCTGCAGAACGCTATACCGAACGGCTGATAGAACTCACCGTATCTGCCAGGATAGCCAGTAGCGTCGATGAACCCACCGCCGTGAATATTCACTCCATCCAGATCGACTCCGAGTATATTGCCTTTGACATAAGTCCCCGGCTCAAGATACACTTCCTTGCAATTCACGTCAAGAACCAGATGGCCGGCATCATAGACTTTACCAGCCTCGAAATATTTGATTGAATGGTCACTCTTGGACGGTTTCTCCTTGTCAATGGGATTCGCGAATATAAAGAGTGGCTGTTCCAAATCATCATTAATTTCCACAGACACACGGTCATATTTATGAAGATCAATGACAAGGCGGCCGTTGTCGATCCTGTAATTGTAGTTCTTTCCCAACGGACGGACCACAGCCTTTTCGACCCTGCCGCTCTGCAGCGACACCTCAACCTTTACGGTTCCTTCATCGACACCGAACCAAGCGAGATGCGGTTCGTATGTCGGGAATACTTTGATGAACTCTCCGGCCACTTTCACCGCATACAGCTGCGACTCAGGAACCCTCGGAGAGAAGTTGTAATATTCAACATCGTCAGTGTATTCCACATCAGGCTGAGTCACTTCCGTCTTGTTTCCTGAACAGGAAGAGCAAGCCACATGCGCCATAATAGCCATAGATATAATGCCAATATACAAGGTTTTCATACTTAATTAGTTTTAATGTATTTACTTATGGGAATGCCGTCAGCGGACCGTGCATTCGGCGTTGGACCATGTAGTGAAAAAAGACTTGACATTGTCTTTGGTGAACTTCACTCCTTCCTGAACCACATTGTCGAAGACCACTCCAGTAATTTTGTGGTCGCTGTCATAGCCCATCAGCACATTCCCGCAAGGAGATTTCTTCAGCAAGGTCACATTCCTGAGTGTCACACCATCGCAGGTCCCAGGAGAATATGTCACCCCGGTTCCGAGATCCTTGACATAAGACTTGCGGATGTCAAGATGGATGCCGTACTCCTTGCAGTCTTCCAGAACGATGTTCTCGAACAGGATGTCGGAAATATGGCCGCCGGCACAGTGGTGTATGCTGAGCCCACCTCGGGATAACGTATTGTCTGTTCCACGGCCTGCGCTGTGTATGCTTTGACAATTCCGGTATGTGACACCGGAAATGTTCTCATTGGTCTCGGCCCCAACAACGAACGAATTACCGCTCAGATAGTTCCAAGCCATGCAGTCCTCGAACAGCACGTTCTTGACCTCTCCCTTGTAAGTCCATTTCTGCGACTTGATGCAGAACACATCGTCGTGCGCATAGCCGAAACATCCTTTCACAGTCACATTCCGACATCCGAGAATGTCCAGAGCATCGTTCTCGCAGCCGGTCTTATTGTTCGGATTCTCGACAGCGACCACTTTGTAGTTGGAAATGTTCACATTGTCTGATTCCGAGATGAAGGTGCTCCAATTGATGTCATTCAGAAGGACTATGTCCTCTATCCTGAGATTGTCCGTCCTCTGGAACTGGATGCCGCGGGCATCTATTCCCCTGGCATCAAGGATTCCGCAGCCTTTCACAGTAACATCAGGAGCATCCAGTGCCCTGAGCACGCTCTTGACCACAGCGCCGCCCTCGATGTAAAGTGTCTGCCCGGATTTTAGGGTCAGTGTCTTGAGGTCTGTCACTGTGCCGGCCTCGCAATACAGGACATTCGGATCCTCCTTCGACGGCTTGCCAGCCTCCAACGGGTTGGCAAAAAGGAAAAGGTCACAGTCTTCCGATCCGTTTATCTCCACGACGGCCTTGTCTCCAGGCGACATCACGACAGTGACCGCCTCATGCGAAGTGACATAACGCCAGTCCTTTGATTTCGGAAGGATTTCCGCCTTGTCGATGAAGTCAGCATTGTAAGTCACCTTGACGGCAACGGGGTCGTCGCAGCCGAAAGCGCAGACCTGATGTTCCTTGGTCGGGATTACAGTCGCCTTTCCTCCGGCGACTTCAACCGTATAATGCACAGACGGACGAATCTGATTGGAATACGAATACAGCTCCACGGAAGCATCCGGCAGATCAGCGAACGGATCTGAAGGCACATTTTTCATACTCTCTCCCGAACAACCATTGGTGCCCATAAGCCCGAGTGGCAACAGGATGAACTTAATAAAGCTCTTATTCATAGACTTTTAATTATTATAATTTAATGACATCACTCTCCAGAGAAATAATGGTCGCGGATCCTTTGGTTACGGCCACACGGATCTCGCTGGCGCCGACAGACTCAAAAGTATAGACTTGCCGCTCCGTTTTGTCAGCAGTTGATACCTGTCCCCGATAAACAGGCAGGAACTGCCCGCCGCCATTGGTCCACAGGATTTCGAAAGAGCAGTCTGTTCCAGCCCCCCAATTGATTCCAAGCGAACCTATCATCTTCCCTTCCGCAACAGACACTGTGGCATCCTCGCTCACGCCGATCTTGGCGGGGAAAGTCGTCTTGACGTATGAGGCATCATCGGGATATGTGACGTGTGCTGTGTCGCCGCCGTCATCCACAAGCAGCTTCTCACTGAGTCTTATGTCTTTTGAGGACGCGCCTATCATAATCTCGAACTCGCCCGGTTCCACAATACGTCGGAAATCCACATCCAGAAGGCCGAGATCCTTTGGAGCAAGGGTGAAACTTACTTCCTTCGACTCTCCCGGTTCAAGGCTTACTCGTTCAAACCCACGCAACACCTTTTCATAGACCGTGATGGAACTCAGTACGTCACGAATATAAAGCTGAACCACTTCATCGCCCTTGCGGGAGCCGGTATTCCTCAGAGTGAACGACACTTCCACGCTGTCAGACGGAGAAATGGTCTTGGAAGACAGTTTCAACGATGAATATTCAAAAGTCGTGTAACTCAAGCCATAGCCGAAATCATACAGCGCTCCGTGCACTCTGGACTGCCGTCCCTGCGGGCCTACTCCATTCCCCCCATCCACCTGCGAGTTTGGCTTGCAAGGGAAGTTGAAAGGGATCTGGCCGACAGTTCTCGGGAATGTGACCGTAAGCTTGCCGCCGGGGTTGTAGTCACCTAATATTACATCCGCCACCGCCGTCCCTCCGTGAGAGCCGGGATACCACGCTTCAAGAATGGCGGGAATATGTTCGTCCGCCCAGTTGATGGAAAGCGGCCGTCCGTTGATGAGCACCAACACTACAGGTTTTCCCGTGGCCGCCAGTTTCTTCAGAAGCAGTTCCTGATGTCCCGGCAGATCCAGACTGGTGCGGCTCTTGTTCTCGCCGCAGGTGCGCTGTCCGCCACCGAGAACCGCTATCACGGCATCTGCCTTGCGGGCAAGCTTCACCGCATCGTTCATCTGGCGAAGTTCCTCTTTCGTAGGTTTGGAAGGGAATATTTCAGAATCCGGCCAATTCTCATCAACAAGCTCGCATCCCTTGGCGTAGAGAATCCGCCCCTTGCCTTTCAGGGCCTCCTCCAGCCCTTTGCGGACAGAGACCGACGCTGTCGCTAGAGGCCCGTAATGTGTCTGGGCGAAAGAGACCTCGTCCGCATTCGGACCGACAACCGCAAGAGTACGTATCTTGTCCTTGTCCAAAGGCAGCAGGTTTCCCTCGTTTTTAAGCAACACTATGCTTTCGCGTGACGCGCGAAGGGCCACTTCGTTATTGGCAGGACCGTCCACTTCGCGGTCAGCCGCCTCATAGTCATTCTGGTATGGATGATCGAACAGTCCGACGAGGAATTTCACCCTTAATATATCACGGACACGCTCGTCAATGACAGACATCGGAAGCGTCCCCTCCGTCACAAGTTCACGCAGCGGCAGCACATAACTGTCAGGTGTACGGAAGGTGCATCGGACATTCAGCCCGGCCTCCACCGCCTGACGCACGGACTCCTTCATATTCGCCGAAACGTGATGCTTGCTATGCAGATATTCCACCGCATCACTGTCGCTCACCACATAGCCCTTGAATCCCAAATCATTCCTGAGACGATCCGTGAGCCAATACTGGCTGCCCTGAACCGGGATGCCGTCGTAGTCGTTGTAGGAGCTCATCACTCCCAGCAGGCCGGTTCTTCCTATCACTTCACGCCAAGGGTGTATATGTATGTTTTCCACTTCGTGGGGAGCCATCTGAGGATCCACCCTCGCCATACCTTCGCGCCCACCCTTGTTGTTGGAGTATGCGACGAAATGCTTGCCTGTGGCAGCCACTTGATAATCCGTCTGCATACCGGAAGCCATTTGCACTCCAAGTTCCGCCACCAGATAAGGGGACTCTCCATAGACTTCTTCATAACGTCCCCATCGCTGGTCTCTGCCCACATCCAGAATCGGGGCATAGACATTGGTATATCCCAACAGCCTTGCCTCCCGGCCGGTAATCCTGCCGATCTCGTGCACCAATTCCTTGTCCCAAGTGTGTCCTATGCCCAACTGAGTGGGGAAATTTGTCGCGCGATATGCCTCGACACCGCGGATTCCCTCATTGGTGAAATCCACGGGAATCCCCAGACGGGTTTCCTCTATAAAGAAACGCTGCACGATATTGAGCGCCTTCGCGTGTTTCGAAGCCGGCCATAGCCATTCGCTGTCAGTGAGCGGCAGCCCCCAATTGCGGAATCCATTCAGATGCTCGTCTATCGCACCTATTCCGTCTTTCCACAGTTTCTCCTTCCACTTGGGAGTCGGTAGCTCATCATATAAGACTCTTTGGTAGCCGTAAAGTGTAACCATCTGGCAAGTCTTCTCCTCCAGGTTCATCCGAGAAAGCAGATCCTCTACCCTGGAGTTGATGTCCGCGGTTGGATCTTCGTAGACATCCTTGATTCCATTCTTGTTAAAGTCGATCCATCCATTGTGATAGATGGAGCCTTCCCCGAACCTTTCCTGTGCCGCCATCGGCAGGATAAGATACATGACGATTGTAGCAAGCAGCAATCTTTTCATATTAACTATGTGTTTCTTTTTTTGTCAAAGATCGGGCGTCTGATGGCTTAGGGCTATGATAATTTTGAACTTTAATTGTTATAATATCGACCATTGTTCATATATTGCGGAAGTTTTTGAATATTTCCTGATCAAGCAGAAAAGATATTATGGCAACGAAGGATGGATTATTCCGCAACATCAGCCACATAGTATTAACACTTGTTTTGTCGGCGGCTATGACCACCACGCTGTCGGCCTCACGTTTTGTGCAGCCCTCGCGTCTGAACGCATTCCGTGACGCGGCGGTCTATTCTGCTTGTCAAGATTCCAGCGGAAGCATCTGGCTTAATACAAGCTATGGCGTTTTCACATACGACGGCACACATACAAGGCTTATGTTGCAATCAGTCATCGCACATAGCCTTGCGTGCAACGAGAGCGGCAATATAGTCTATTCCGTTTCATATCGTGGAATACATCGCTTCGACATCCGCCATAGGGCTCCCATACTTCTCAAATCGTCTCTTTCGGGTTGGCACGGGAGTTCTATGCTCGCTGTCGGCGACAGCCTTTGGGTGGCACACGGGAACAGCCTCTTTGTCTCACGGGGCGACAGCCTCGAAACTGTCGGCAGCATCCCAGAAGCAGAATTCTCGTGTATTACACGCAGGATTGACAAATGCCTTGTCCTGGGGGATAAGAAAGGAGATGTTTTCTTGTACGACGGGCAGTTCAGAAGAGTCTTCAAGGCCGCTGCCGGAGTAACCGCGATCCATATGGATTCGGACAACAATATGTGGACAGGGTTGGCGGACGGTGAAATCATTCTTGTCAGAAAAGACTGTTCTTCCTACGAGGTAACAGGAACTCTTCCTAAGAAGGAGATTCGCTCAATCCGAGAGATTCAGGACGGCAACCTCATCGTGGGTGCGGCGGACGGATTGTTCCGGGTCTCCTCCGTAGAGTTGTCCTGCCTTCCGGATCATTCTGGAATACCGAACAAGGAAGCGATTTGGGATATTTTCAAGGATCGTGACGGCAACGTTTGGGTATGCACCTATTATTCGGGCCTGTGGTACCGCGACAAAACACTCTCCGCATTCGACATATTACCAGGAAGCGAGTCCTTAAAAATGGTCCGCGGAATCGCCGAGGATTTTGAAGGAAACTTTTGGATATTCACTGACAATCACGGGATGTTCCGCCTGGACAGTCAGGGGAAATTGTCAGAGATACCTTCAGGAAGACGGATAAAGTTCCAAACGGCGCTGTTTGACAAGTCATCCGGTGAAATATGGGCAGGTTCTTTTCAGGGTGCGCTGCACAGATACAACACGGCAACCGGAGAATTGCGCACGTTTTCGTTTCAGGACGAAAACGGAAAGTCTTTCAACGAGACAGTGAGTGCCATATATTTACAAAACAATAAGTTGTATCTTGGAACATCAAGTGGGTTATACATTTTCGACCCGGCGGCCGAACATTGCATAAGTCGACATATTCCCGGTTATACCCGTTCGATTTATGCAATAAGCAGGATGAATGACAGGCAGATCGTCATTTCCGGCATAGGTGCGTACATATATGACATTAAGACTAACAACTTTCATCCCTTGCCTGTCTCGGGAAGCTGTCCGGATGCTCAGTTTGGCGAGAATGGTGATTTGTTTGTGGCGATCACCGGAGTCGGACTATCCAAAGTAGGTGCGGCAGACGGGAACGTTATTCTTTTTCCATCGTCAAGACTTTCAGATACTTATGTAAGCAAATTACTGCCTTACGGCGATTCCTGTCTGATGGTGACATCCGGACAAGGAATATCAATCGTCCGGGAGGATGCCGGTTGGAACCGGATTTTCAAAACCACTAACGGACTAGGTATCAGTTCGTTCAGGGAAGGATGTCTTGTACGGACCTCGGACGGAAAGATTCTCGTTGGAGGCAAGGATGGTATAATTGTCTTTGACCCCGTGTCGTTCTCCGAGGATGACACGGCAATGCCACGCCCTGCCTTTGCGGAGATTTCAATCAACGGAAAAACCATATCAACGGAAGAGAGGATTCCATTCGTTAATGACATTGTTCTGAATCCTGGACAAACCAATCTGTCAGTTGATATCTCCACCTTTGATTACTCCGGGACACGTCCGATATTATGGAGTTATAAACTGAATGGGGCGGATAATGACTGGACACCGTTCACTCCTGACAACCCCATCGTCTATATGAATCTCCGCCCCGGGAAATACAGGCTGTGTGTCCGTTGCCAGGACGGCGGAAACATCGACTCTACTGAAGAAATAACGCTCGGAATCCGATTGAAGGCGTCTTGGTACGCCACCACGCTCGCGAAAGTTATCTATGTCATCCTGATCCTTGCCGTTCTGGCAACCCTCCTCTCCATCCTATATTCAAGGATGCTGCTCAGGCAAAGACTAAAATTCGAGGAAGCGGAAGGAATGCGGCGAATGCAATTGTTCGTTGATGTCTCCAGAAGTCTCAGGGAGCCGCTTACTATGATACTGGGGCAGCTGGAATTGTTTTTTCAAAGGTATGCTGACTCTTCCCCAACGGGGCTGAAATATATCGAGCGTTCATATTCAAATGCCAAGAATATGCAGACCATCATTTCCGGATATGTTGATCTGGAAAACGAGAATGAGGAAATCAGGCAGGTCCAAACTCTCCACGAAGAGCCTCAACCAGAAATGCCTGCCAAATCCGCAGTATCAGAAAAGACCGGTCTGAGGGCACTGCTTGTCGCTGACGACCCGGATAACAGGGCAATGTTGAGAAGTATCTTCGGGCGCACCTATGACGTGCTGGTGTCTTCTGACGCGGAAGAGGCCTTACAATGCTCGCTGAAAGAGCAACCGGACATCATTGTCTGCGATCTCAAGTCCGGATTCGACAAAAGTCTTGAGCTTTGCACCAACATCCGGCATAATTTCGAGACCTGCCATATTCCTTTTGTTCTTCTCACGTCACACGCCTCCGAGCAAGTCAGCATCAAGGGTGCAAGGATGGGAGTCGATGCCGTCATCGTGAAACCATTCAGTACAGAGGCCCTGATCGAACAATGCAAGACCCTGTTGGACAACCGGAAAATCCTGCAGGAGAAATATGCCATCGCCCCTCAGACCGTACAGTCAAGGCAGCACGGACGCAAGGATTATTATTTCTTGAACGCAGCGATAGGTGCGGTAGAACGTAATCTGTACTCTGACAAACTCGATGTCACGGCGCTATGTCAGGAATTACACATAAGCAAGACAGCTCTCAACACCAAGCTGAAGAACATAACAGGACGCAGTCCGCGTGAGTTCATTGAGGATATCCGTCTTCGCCACGCAGCACAAATGCTGCTTGACAGCAACAAACTGGTGTCGGAGATCTCTGATGAGCTTGGCTTCAGCTCGTACCGCTATTTCATCATCCGGTTCAAAAAGCATTTTGGTGTCACTCCGTCCCAGTTCAATCCTGATATGTTGGAAAAAAAATGAAATGATGCCCAAAGAGATTTCACATACACTTCCAAGCATCGATGACATCAAGAACGATGTCGAAGGCAATGTGTGCGGATAAAGACAACTGATTTAGGGATTTGAGTCACTTGACGCAAATCCGCCTGCTTCTTCCTAACACATATATTTTTTCACGGCAAAAACACCCTCCAATGTGCCAGAATTCTTTACAGGAGGAAGTATTTTCAAAGTTTTTTCAAATATTTTCTAATTTTGAATAATTCTATTTTGTAAATTCAAATATTGGCATTAACTTTGTGACATCAAACGATGCTTTATCGTTTTATTTCATTTTGTTTGACTTTAAAAGATTTTGTTATGAAAAAGAAATTCAGATGTTTGGTTTGCGGTTATGTTTACGAAGGCGAGAACCCTCCTGCAGAGTGCCCGCAGTGCCACGCTCCTGCGAGCAAGTTCGTTGAGATCAAGGATGAGGGCGGCAAGCCTCAGTGGGCCTGCGAGCACCACATCGGTGACGGCCGTGTAGAGGACAAAGAAGTTGTCCAGGGCCTCAAGGATCATTTCAACGGTGAGTGCACGGAGGTCGGAATGTATCTCGCTATGAGCCGTCAGGCCGAGCGTGAGGGCTATCCTGAGATCGCGGAGGCCTTCAAGAGGTACGCTTTCGAAGAGGCGGAGCACGCATCCAAGTTCGCAGAGCTTCTCGGTGACGTTGTCTGGGACACCAAGACCAACCTTGAGAAGCGTTATCAGGCCGAGGCCGGTGCCTGCGAAGGCAAGCTCGCCATCGCCACAAGAGCCAAGCAGCTCGGCTACGACGCCATCCACGACACCGTTCACGAGATGGCCAAGGACGAAGCCCGTCACGGAGCCGGTTTCTACGGCCTCCTCACCCGTTACTTCGGCAAGTAGCTTTCCGAAGCGGTGGAGGACAATCCACTGACATCAAGCACATTAAAGAGTCTCCTTTAGCATCAATCAACTAAAGGAGACTCTTTATTTCATTATAAGTCAGCGAATAACAGATCACGGTAAAGACTTTCCATACCGCACAATCACTTGAGGCTGAAACGGACACTGGCCGTGACAGAGGTTGGACGAAGACGATAGAGGGTGGAGTGGGTCTCGTTGGCTCCGAAGTAAGAAGTGCCGTAATACTTGGTGCCCAGCAGGTTGGAGCCTTCAACGACATATTCAAGACGCTTGTGTCTGAAGGAGAGGCGCAGGTTTGCGAAGAACATATTCCTGTCAAAACCACGAATGCCGTTGTTGTAGAAATGGCGGCAAGAAGCGCCGGTGATGATTTTCTTTCCAACCAGGAAGTTCAAGGAGACGGTCTGGCGGACAGAGTTGATAGGAGTGGAACCGTCAACTCCGCTCATTCGGAACTGATTGGATTGGAATGAACCGGAATATGACAGGACTGAGACATTGCTTACTCTTGACTCGACCATGGCCGACAATGTCAAGGCATCATTTGTGGCCGGAACTGTCTTTCCTTGCCGCATGAGATCCGTCCACGAACTAGACCATTCCGAACCCAATTTGACAGTTGTCGCTATCGATTGGAAGCGTTTGCTGGCATTCGCTCCGAACGACACCCCGGATCTTTCATCAGGAATATGATAGGATACACGACTGCTCAGAAGTCCAGAATAATTCACACCAGTCTTGAAGTCGGCACGGGACTTCCACGACATCACCGAAGCGTTGGCAAAGAAAGCCTTGACAGCGTTTGAATATGACAGGTCAAGCGACACCGAACCGCTTCTTGTCCTGTTCCAGTCACCGTTGCGCCTTTCCAATGTTCGATAATTCTTAAGAATATACCCACTGAACATGTCGTAAAGGCCGCCAAGTCTCTCTCCGTAATTGGCGGAGGCTTTGATGGTCAGGTTATAGGTCGGAGTCCATTTGAGAGAAGCGTTCGGAGAGATGATCACGCGTCCATAATCCGATTTTGAAGAGAGTCTGTCATTGGAGCTGATGTCAGAGTAAACCACCGGAGAATAAAGGTCGAAACTAAAACGACCGCTTATTGAATAACCAATGGATGGAGTCAACGACAGATCAACACGTCGCCAGCCTATGTCATTACGCATCGAATCCGCCGGGGTCAAGTCCGATCTGAAATTCTCCAAATCGACAGTTCCTCTCACCAACAGGCCGAAAATCCACCGACGCACCTGACGGGACGTGCTTACAGACGTTACTGAATACAATTTCGTGGAAAGAATGTCCTGCCTGAGGCCTTCACCCGACACGCCATATTCTTCAAGAATGTTCGGACCCACTGAAAGGTAGGACTTCCGTCTTGCATAGTCAGTGTCAGACCAGATGTTAAGCTGCCACTTGCCGAGCTGCTGGATGGCATTCAAATGATTACGCAGTTTTAGATACGGAAGGTGCGAATGTTGGCTGAAGGTCTCCGAATCACCCACGACATCACCATCGGCATCCGCCCCCTTGACAGTCAGCTCAATATTGTCATCGAAAAAACACCTGTCCGAATTATGCCTGAACTTTAAAGTTGTCTGCAATTCATCAATCACTTGGCTCGCGGACATTTGTTCAGAAATGCTGAAAGACGGCTCATCCAACAGATGAAAAATCGTCTCTGAGGAGGATTCCGCCGTGCGCCTGTCCCGAAAGTAATGCGCCTGGGCCGTCACCTCCGTATGTTCTCCTGTCTTTATTATTCCGTTGGCCGACGCCGAATGAATGTTGTTGTTCAGCCATGTGCTCTCATCGAGCGGTGGCTGGCTCAGTGAGATTATCGAAACCAATTCCGGAATCGAACCGAAATTCCCTGATTGGTCGATGAGTTCCTTGGAGACATCACGCCCCATGTTGTTGCCCTTGTAGGTGAGGATGGTCTGGAACCCTTTGGTGAAATACATCGGGGTGAACTGTCCGGACCACTGCAGCGGTTTGTAGCCCGCTCCGGCCTCAACCACACCGTTCCATGTCCCCTTAGACTTTTCTTTGAGTTTAAGGTTCAAAGCGGCCTGGTCGGACCTCACCCAATCCTGAAGAACTTTTATAGGCTGATGATTCTCATAGACTTCAACGCTGGCAACATCCTTGGCTTGAACATTGTTCGTGGCGATGCCGTATTTGCCACCGAGCATGTCCATGCCTTCAATGTAGAATTTATTGATAGACACACCGTTATACTTCACGCCTCCACTTTCGGACACTTCGATCCCCGGCATCTTCCGAAGCACGTCACCTATGCTTCGGTCGGTTGAGTCACGAAATGAGGACACATAATAGGTCAATGTGTCGCTCGATCGCTTGACCGGGTCGGCCTTGACCGTTACCTCACGGATTTTCTGGTCGGAATGAAGCACCTTGAAATCAACCGTTTTCATGGATTTCGTCAGAATCTTTTCCTGACGAACAACATTGAATCCGGAGACCATCAACAACAGAGTGTCGGCTTCCGAGTTGAAAGTGATTTTGTAGGAACCGTCAGTTGATGTCATCGCGAACGCGATTATGCTCACAGCGTCAGGACGGCGGAGCATGACGTTCACAGCGTCCACTCCTACCCCGCTCTCCGCATCGGTCACCCGTCCAGAGACCGAGCGTTGCGCAAAGGAATCCACTTCAATCATCAGCACGGTCAAAATGACCAGCAATTGAGTACATCTTTTAGTCAATCTATCAGCCATGTCAGCATCTAACGTTTTATCAAATATAATATTAAATCCTTAATATTTAAGTGACAGACTTCTCTTTTTCCAGTCAATATATTTACCGATCTCATTTATTATCTCTGACGATGAGGGACGCGGAGCGTCAAGATTAACAAGTCTTCCGTCGGTGTCGAATATAAGATACCTCGGGATATATCGGAATTTGATCTCCTTCAAGAATTTGGACTCAGCTGACACTATCCGGTAATTCTCGCCAATATCGCCCAAATCATATTCTTTGACAGCCCGCTTCCAGTCAGATTCATTTCTGTCTGACGAGATGTACATGAATATGACTCCACCAGAATCCAATCTTTCTTTCAGTCGTCTTGAAGCAGGCATCTCTTTCCGGCAAGGACCGCACCAGCTTGCCCACAGGTCACAATAGACCACCTTGCCTCTATGTTTCTCTATAACTTCCGCCAATGACAGTCTGTTCCCCGTAATATCCTGAAGGACAATACCGTATGTATAACCATCCATAGAAGATACATTAGGCTTTTCCATTACCGGACGCGTGAAAGAGCAATCACTAGTCAAATTGAGATATTTTTCATTGTATTCATCAACAACATCATCCGGATACGGAACCCAACCCGTGTCATTTATTCTGTCAATGTAGTGACGCAGCAGAGACTTTCTCGCAACCATGCATAATGTCGTGTCCTGTGCCACATAATCAAACCTACCTGTATAATCAAATGAGTCATAGCCGACATCTAGATATCCCATCAGTTTATGAAGATGGGTGATATAGTGCAATAGGCTGTCTGATTGTTTGATGCGGCCAACAGGATACCCATCTTCAAGCAGTGTCTGCCTGTACCAACGAGAATATTCACGTCCGTGTTTTCCTGTTTGTGAAAGCGAATCCAGCTTCGCGGAAAAGCGATCGCGCCAGTTATTGTACACGTTTCCTGCAGAATCAAGATCCACATGATACTCATTAAAAATCTTTTCCAGTCCCGGATATTTTCTTTGACTGACAGAATCGGTCAGGTATTTTTCTGCTGCCATAAAGCGTGGATTCCGAAGAACCGACCTGAAAGAGTATCCGTTCCGATGAACCAATCCAGGGACAGACTCCGGCAGGCGATAGAGTCTGGTATATTCATCATTACTAAGGCTTCTCATCACTGGCCTGGCATCCTGATCATAGGTAACCATCACAGAATCGCCTTCCGGCAAAAGGAAAGGAATCTCCTCACAAGCCTGATAAAGGTGGATTATCTCCGCATAGCCATGATACGTCGGAACATCCAGAGTATCATAGCCGATGCTCCTTGGGTTGAATCCCATCTCACGCCCAACGCTGTCCACATAAGCGATAATCGCCCCATGCACACAATTCAAATGTCCGATCCTGTCGGTGCTTCTCTGCTCTGGTGCGTCTTTGAATATGACCGTGACCTGCCCGGCACCCGTCCCCACGCAATCCTCTCCCACACAAGAAAGGCACAAGATAATCATTATGATCAAGGACATGCACCTCATGATAAGTCCAAATGAACCTTGGAGCATATTCGTAAAACTATTGCTATTCTGTCTCGATGGGATCATATGGTATCTTCCAGTCTTCCGAATAATCAGTTCTAGTGAACACATTAAATATTCGATACTTGCCTCCTTCGGTAAAGTAAAAATACGGAGAGTCGTGCCAACTCTTCTCCAATTTCAGCCAAGCGTCACGGCTAATAGACTGGTATTGCCAATTTGGTTTATATATAGGTTCTTTAATCGATCGCAACTCTTTTGCGACAAAAGAATAGTTCCCAGACCGCGCCTTCAATATCAAGCCTGGAAGTCCGTTCAAACGCCATGGGCCAAGTCGTATCGGAATGTCCGAAGTGAACCACACCTCCCAATCGCGACCGTATGCCGAACAAGTCGCCTTTTGACACAAATAGCCCATGACGCTATCTGTAACAGCAGTAATATTCCAATTTATAGCAGTCGAATCCTTATAGGAGTACGCCTTGTCCATATCATAAAAAGGGCTTCTATTAACGACATCCACATGCTCATTCAGAATGTTTGTATAGATTTGGTAAGGAACATAATCCTGTCTCCTGTCTACGTCAATCTTCACGCCATAGCTTTTTCTGCGATCCATGCAGTCCAAACCATAAGAATAGAATTTTGATATCCTTTTTCCCACCAAAAGAATCATGACATCCTCCGCAACCGATTTCCCCTTTTTAACATCATTTCTCGGATAAGCCGCATTGTATTTAATCATAACTCTGGACGAATCCAACGTCTGTGAGCCCCTCAGATCAAACGGAAGATAAACAAGGCTGGAAGAATGAAGTCCTATGGCAACATTCTGAGCGTCTATCGCAGTTGTAATTAACATTAGCAATAATAGTATTGTGTGTCTCATAGACGGGATTATTAATCTTATACTTAATTGTAGTTTTATATCTTAAGGATATGAATAGCGACAAGGGGCGGCTAATATGCAACCAACCGCCCTCTGTTAGAATTAGGAAACTCTAATACTTGCTTACAGTAGCTTTGTCTCCATACGTCTTTTTCGCATAGGCTAATGCTTCAGCCTCTGAGTCAGCGTCAACGAAAGTACAGAATATACCATCATCATAGATGATATAGGTCTGACCTCCCTTGACTGCATTCATTTGACTTTGTGAAAGAGTCCTCATTTGACCACTAATTTTAGTTAAACATTAAACACAACGATGATAACCTGACATACATCAAAAACAACTTGATTTTCAAGCGAGTCACCGATGCAAATATAAATCGTTCTCCTTATTACATCAAAAGCAACCTGGCAATATTTCATCTTACATAGAGGGTTGCCGTAATACTGGCGTAAGTATCATACAGTCAATAAAATAACTCAAACCCGTATAATATCTTGTAAGACAAGAATCTTACAGGTAAGATTTCATCGGGAGAATCGCCGAGGGAGTGCCGTGAAAACGGAGTTCTGTCAAGGACAAAAGAAGTGGTTGTAAGAAAAAACAAGGGTTATCTCAGATTGAACTGGATCTTGAGCATCACGGAGGCGGGACGAAGGGTACGGATAGAGGAATATTCAATCAGGTCACTGGTTTGGATGTGATTGAAGATTTTAGGGTTCAAAAGATTACGAGCCGCGAGGGAATATTCAAAACGGTTCTTCTTATAAGAGAGCGAAAGGCCGGCGAATAGGGTATTCCGATCCTTTCCGCTAATGAGATTATTGAGATAATGCTCAATCTCAGCGCGGATAATCCAAGGTTTACGGAAGGTAATATTCGTCAAAAGGTACTGACGCAGATAGAATATGCTTGAGAGTGGTTCGCATTTGGACAGGCCGCTGGAAGTGTTTGACAATGAACCGGAATATTCCATATTCAGAAACGAGGAGAGCTTTGTGAGAGTGGTGATCCTGCCTTGAACGTTAGCTCTGCAAACTGACATTAGGGAGCCTTGACGGATGATGGAGGATTCGTTCAGAGACCAGATCAAGCTGGCGTTGATCGTTGTGGACAGGCTTTGGAAGCGTTTGGCGGCATTGATGGACGCTTGTAGATTGTCCGAGTGGTTGTCCATCGCCAATGCCGACTCCTGCAATCTGGAACCATCTATGACTGAACTGAATATCATGTCGCGCCAAGACCTTGACCATCGCAATGCCGCCGAAGCGACAAGGCCTGAAACAGGATTCTTATACTCCAATCTTCCGGAAACAGCCAAGGATGATGTGTGCGGAAGTACTCCGGACTTGCGGGCAAGCATTCGGTAATCCGTCAGGATGTAGCCGGAGTACAAGCCATTGATTTCGCCCTCGATGTCGTTATAGGAGACTGAGATGTTGTACCTTAAATTGTTCGTGGCATCTCCCGACACGGTCAGTTTCGGAGTAAGCAGAAAACGATTATTGCTGGTTCCGGATATTTTTGAGAGCCTGTAATCCACTGGGAAACTCAAAGTGGCTTTCATGGGATCTCCAAGATTGTACTCTATCGCAGGGCTCAACACAACGTCAATCCTTTGTAGCGTCAAGTCGTTTTTCAGACTGTCAGTAGGAATATCAGTATAGTGTTTTTTGTCAAACGACAGACTCTGGGCTTCTTGCAGACCACTATCAGTGTCACAGACACTTAGTTCGGAGTCAAGATTTTCAATGCTCAGATTCGCATTGCCGGTAATGCGGAACTGCCAGTTTCCTTTATTGACGGAGAATCTCAACTCATTAGTCATCTTAAACCGCTCTGATTTCACCCTCTGGACGGCCTCCGCGACACTATCAGAGAATAGAAACGAGCTTACGTTCAAGCGTTCAGGAAGGCGGGCATATTCTGAATCGGAGAGCACTGAAAAGACCGTTGAGCCAAGTCTCACCAAATCGGTGAAATTGTTTTTCAAGACGATTTTGTCCGAATGGTGCAGCTGTGACACACCTCCGGAAGTTCCGAGCCCTTCATTCCAGACTCCGTTGAACTCCACTGATTCATTCAAATAATGCTTGGAAGAGTTGTTCCTTATCTTAAATTCCAGGTCAGCCCGGTTTGTGGAATGCACCGAGGACAGATTCTCGTTGACCTCAACCGGGGGACCATCCTTGAAAAAGTATTTTGTGCTCGTAACCCCATCCGCGGTCTGCCGATCTTTCAGGTACGTGGCCTTGGCGACAATGTCCAGATTCTTTCTCAGTTTAAACATCGCATTCACCGATGCTGCATGCAGATTGTTGAACAAGTACTTTGCCCGGTCAATGGAAGGCTCTGACAATGTACGGATTCCTAGCATTTCCGCCAAGTCGTCAGTTTGCTCGAAAGGAAGAACCTCCTTGGAGGCGACATCCTCTCCTTCATTATTTCCCTTGTAGGTAAGCAATGTCTGGAATGCTTTCGAGAAACGCATTCCCAAGCCTTCGGCGTTCCACATCGCAGGCTTGTAGCCTGCTCCAAGCTGAGCCATTGCATTCCACACGCCCTTGGCATCGTCTTTCAGACGCAGATTGAGCGCGGCTTGGTCAGTCCGCTCGATGTCCTCCAACGCCTTGACAGGCTGATGCCGTTCATAGATCTCGACACTTGCGATGTCCTCGGCCCTCACATTGTTCGTTGCCACACCGTAAGACTTTCCCATCATATCCATTCCTTCGATGTAGAAACGATTGATTGGCTTACCATTATAGGCGATCCGGCCACTTTCCTCGACCGTTATTCCAGGCATCTTTTTCAGCACATCGCCTATAGCACGGTCTGTTTCATCACGGAACTGTCCGACATAGTACACAACGGTGTCGCCTTTCGCTGACATCGGATCAGCCTTCACTTTGGCTTCTCTTATCACCAACGGAGAGGTTGTGACAATGATGTCAAGTCTTTGATCAGACGCAGGAATACGCCTTTCCTGCATCTTGATGTCCATCCCGGTGCACCGAAGGACAAGAGAATCCGCGGTCCCCGAATATTCAAGTCTGAAACGTCCGTTCCCGTCCGTCTGGCCGAAGCCGAGCATCGACTTGCGGTCTTGCCCGAAAAGCATCACATTCACTCCAGCAGCCGGCTCATCGTCTTCCTTGAAACGGACCGTTCCATGAATGACAATGCCTTGCGCCATCGACATGAATGACGACAACAAAAGAAGGTATGTCAGCAGCCACCTTGACATGATCAATAGTCCTTCTCTCTCAAATCATATTTCCTTTCGGAAGCCATATTCCCCAATCCAGCCTCCTTCGCCTTGGACGCATTGACGAAGTCTTGTCCAGAATATGCTCTCAAATACTTCTGGCGGGTCACTTTTGTGTACTTTTTCTTACCATCGGACCAATCAAACACAGTCACGTTTCCTGAAGAATCGGCAGAAATGGAAACCATTGAATATGAATATTCCATCCGGCTGTCGTATGCCTCGAATATGAGTCCGGGCAGCCCCCATAGTTTCCAAGGCCCCACACTCAAAGGGACTTCCACTGAATACCACGCCACCCATTTCCGGCCACGGAAGTCTGCCTCCGCCATACGGCACTCATACCCCAGAATTGTCTTGACGGAATCTCTCAAGGTCCATTTCGGCAGTTCTCTTTCCTCCGTGAACTCCACCGGTTCCTTGCCAAGCTTTGCTCTGGTGGTAATACAACCATCCGGCCAGTTCTGGTAGATATATTCAGACGTGTTGCTGGTCAATTCGCTGATCCTACCCTCCTTGGCGTACAGCAACATCAGCCGCCTGAACTCCTGCTGGCCATCAGGCTGGGCCTTCAGCGAATCCGCAAACAGCAAGTCCTTGCTGTAGAATGCAGAAGCAGTTCTTCCAGCCTTAAGAATAAGTGTGTCGCTCACTCTCCGCCCAGACAACGTGTCCACCACCACCCTTTCCAGATAGCGGCCCTCCAAAATGGCCGGCTCAACCGTCTTTCCCTGCGCCAAGACCAAGGGAAGTGTCCCTACTAAAAAGCCAATGATGAATACCGTCCGCAACACAATCACGCTGTGGGGAGAAGTTTTCTTCCCACAGCGGAACGAAAGAAGACTAATTCGCACAGTACATGTTCCAAGCATCGGTTGCATTCGCCCATTCTTCATCAGTCCAAGTCTGAACTTCGGTCTGATACTCGAACATTTCGTTCAACTGCTTACAGTACTCTTCACGTGAAATACCTCCCGATATTTCATTCATCTGTTTTTTAGATAGTCTGTACATAACTAATCAATAAAGTTAAACATTATACACTACGGCCATTAACTAAAACAAAATCAAAAATAGCATCTGATTTTCGATAGGCAGCAAACGCGAATATAATCGTATTTTACGAAAGTCATGGCATCCAACGACGGATTCCATCTTACAAAAGCCCTCTTTTGACTCTAGTCAATTAATTAACAATAAACCAATTACACCAATAAGGCTAATTCTGTGTAAGATTGGATTCTTACAAGATAACTCTGCGCAAAAGAAACAGCACTACACGGCTACACAAACATGGTCCCTTTCATGTTCATAGAAGAATTGTAAGAAAAAAGTTCGGCTAAATCACCAACAAGTAATCATCTTTATAAGGAGAATTTAATTTTCTGATACGTTCACGAAGACGAGATCTCTTTGTATAAACATTAGGCACGGAAAGGTTAAGCAGCATTGCTATAGTCTGTGAATCCAACCCGGCAATAAGATAACAGATAAAACGCTCATCCTTTTTATCTGCAATTCCCAAGTCCTTTTTCATATGGACAAGGATTCCATTAAGATCTTGGTTGATCCGAGACTCAAATTTGTCGAATAGATTATTGTCACCATTGATCTCGGAAATAATCTGTTCCACACGATAATAAATAACCTCTTTCTTATCACTACGATCGTTTAAGCCCAGATAAATCTTACAGAGTTCTCCCATTGTGGCAAATTTCCCCTTATAAACAGAAGCTAAAGACAAACGCGCCTTTCCCCGTTCCTCCTCACTTTTGTCGTATTTGGATTTCAACTCTGCATTCTCCTGCTCCAAAACTCTCTTCGTCTCATCTAAAAGGCGCAACATCTGTCTATCATTCTCACGTTCTTTCATCAACCGAACTCGATGATATAGTAATAATATCATAAACAGCAGAACAGCAAAGGACAGACTCACAGCCGATATTATCACTATCCTATGGCTTCTGACACGATTCTCATCCGCGACAGAACGATAATAATCCTGAATCCCCTCCGAAACAGGCAGAGCCAAAAGGGAATCCAACATATCAATATTATACACCTTGGCGGATTGCAAATAATCCAATGCTTTCTTATAATCACCTCTTCTGTTATATATACGATACAGCCAAATCAAAGCATCTTTTTTATGTTTTGCATCAAGATTCTCAAGTTGAGTGGCGATCCGGTCACAAGTGGCTTGATTCCCTATCATGTCAGAGGCGTACGCATACACTCCATAATCAATTATGGACAGTGGTTGGTGATATTTTTGTGACAGAGACTCCAACAAGGAAATAGCACCATGAGGGTCTGGTTCCGACTGAATCGTTTTCATTTTGGCGTAATTGGAAAGAAGGTTAGACACCACCAAAGTATCATGCCTCATCTTTTCAATCCCGACATGGTACAATGAATCAGCCTTATCCCATTCCCGCATTCCATGATACGCACGCGCAAGATCACCGTATGACAAGTTCATGCGACTCGAATCACCGGCCTCCCTGTAACAAGCCAGACCTTTTTCCGCATATTCAAGTTGTTTGTCATTGTTATGGATCCAATTATATAGATAGCTGAAATTCATGAACAATAGACCTTTCTGCACAAGATCTTGTGACTTTTCCGCCTCTGACTCCGCCAATGCATATTCGTATGCAGCCTTTTCAAACCGATGGGCATTCAGATAAATACGACCAAGATAGAAATGTGTCTTTAATTTCTCATCCGGGCTACCGTGCCGCTTGTAGTAGTTAACCGCAGGCATAATAACAGAAACATCCGTGGTGTCTATGTAGTTCTTGTCCAAAGCAATGGCATAAAGCAAGGCAAACCTTGCACGCAGCTTTTTCGTGTTCAGTGAACTTTGATCCATCCCGCGAAGTGTTTCCAACGCATTGTCCGGATGCTCACAAATGCACCTCTCCACTTCTGACAAAGTATGTTTAATTTCCTGGTTGCCACAAGAAACGAACAAAATAGATACAAAAAGAACAAAGCCTTGCAAATACTTCATAACAACGAATATTCTAATTCGTAAATATAATGTGATTTGAAGTAATTTGCAAGATACCCGGGTGTCATCTGGCACCCGGAACTTATGCCTGTTTCACAATCATAAAAGGAAATCTCCGAAATACTGCTTTCCATTTGAAAGGATAAACGTTATCGTACAATAACCGTCATCCCCTGGACATGGAATAATCTGGGTTCCATTGGCCAGAACAGTAACATTGACACTTTCTCCAGTCATTGAATTATAAAGGTCAATCATTACCTCACCGACAGCGCTTTTAAATTTGACCAAAACGCAATTCATGCCGGAATCATAATAGCATTCCATAGGAATTCTGGACGGAGTCCTATGTGTCGGGCCAGACGGAACAGTGCCTTTATCCGTGATCACAATCTCGATTTGTTCACCATCAGTTGAAGCAAGTGAAAAGGCTGAAATGCCACACAACAATGACAAAAAAAGAATAATTCGTTTAATCATATAAAAACTAATTTAAATGTATTGACTTTATAGCTCATCGATTCATAAACAGCGATTTAATAGGGTACAGCAGCTGACCGGCGAGGCGCATGTCCTCGGTGATTATCTCTGCGGTTCCGTCCATCTCCTGAATCATCGGGAATGTCTTCCCGTAAGTGCTGACCAGACCTTGCGGGAATGAGACTTCTATCGTGTAGGAGACTCCTCCGCCAGAATCCTTTTCGGGTACTGAGGAAATGTGGCTGACAGATCCTTTCAGAATACCGAACTCCATGTACGGGAATCCGTTCAGCCTGACATTCACCTCCTGCCCCTCGACCACCTTGCCGAATCCTGTGGAAGACACTCTCATCCGTCCCTCGACCACACCGGAGGCATCGGGAACGACACTCGCAACAACATCTCCGATGTTCACATGCTGTCCCCTGCTCCAATAATCCTGAAATGACACCGAACCGTCAACCGGTGCGACTATGGCGTAGGTCTCAAACCAAGCATCGATCTGAGCCGAAAGCCTCCGGACACATTGGTTGATCCTGACATAGAACTCATTCTCTTCTTTAAGTTTTTGAAGTTCAATCTCATCAGCACTCTGAGACAGTTGAAGCATAGTCAACTGCGCTGACTTCATGGACGACTCGAAACCAGTAAGGCTGTTCAGTTTTGAAAGATAGGACTGTCGTGACGACTGGAACTCATATTCAGAGATCGCCTCCTTCCTCAGCAGAATCGAATCGCTGTTCATGATCCGTCTCTGGATGGAAATGTCTTCCAACAGGATGTCACGCTGCGCCATCAGATACTCATAATACTCCTTGTTCTTTCTGATCCTGTCGTTTGTCATCTGTGTCTGACGACCTGCCAAATCAAGGGTCATGTAACGTGCGTACTCATCAGCCACAGTCACAATCTCGGTCCATAAAGTCTGAATGTCCCCCAATTCAAGCCGGCTCATGAAGATTGTATCCGAGAGGATCTCCTTCAACGGTCGATGATGGCAATTGTCAACAAACTCCTTGACCGTCATCACATCATCATATTCCGCCGGAGTCGATAACAAGGCGATAAGATCACCTTTTCTCACCTTTCCACCGTTCCCAACAGCGACCGTGTCCAGCAATCCGGAAAACCTCGCTGTGATTCTCGAAGGCGGATTGGATGACGTTATGACGATAGGAGACACTATCGTCTGAGGGTAACGAATCAAGCAACAGCCTATGAAGATGACAACAAACACACCGAATATGACGGTGATCCCCCATCTCGTGATCCAAGATGGAATTGTCCCCATTATCTCCTGAACAGGATCGCTATGGAAGCCCTCGATGCTTTTTCTTTCCGGCATACCGTCACCCTCCGAGTTCAAGTTGGTTCTTCACCAATTCATAATACTTCCCGCGCAAGGCTGTAAGCTGGGAATGTGTCCCTTGCTCGGCTATCCTCCCTTTGTCCAAGACAATGATGTTGTCCGCATTCTTCACGGTACTTAAGCGATGCGCCACCACTACAACTGTCTTCTCTGAGAAGAGCCGTTCCAGATTCTCCATGATGGTTCTCTCGTTGTTCGCGTCAAGAGAATTGGTCGCCTCATCAAAAAACAGGTAACGGGAATCCTTATAGGCTGCCCGAGCGATGAGAATGCGCTGCTTCTGCCCGGAACTCAATCCGTGTCCGTCAGCCCCGATCTTTGTGCCGTAGCCGAGAGGCAGGCCCTCTATCCAATATTTAATGTTTGATACACCGGCGGCCCATCGCACCCTCTCCATGTCAGGATATTCCTCAGACACAGCGATGTTGGCCGCAATGGTGTCCGAGAAAATGTACCCCTCCTGCATCACCGTCCCGCACCTTGCCCTCCAGCGGCTCTCGCTGTAGTTCTTCAATGAGACATTCCCTACCAGAACCTCTCCCGAAACCGGTGGATAGAATCCCAGCATCATCTTCAGCATCGTGGTCTTCCCGCTGCCGGACGCACCGACTATGGCGGTCACCTTCCCTGACGGAATCGTCAGCGACACTTCGTCAAGGACCTTGGGAGAATGCGGTCCGTCATATTGGAAAACCACGTCACGGAAAACGATGTCAGCGTCCGACGGGATGTCCTTAATCCTTTCCTCTTCCGCCGGCTCCTCGTCTTTCATCTCATGAATCTCCCCAAGACGATCCAGCGAGATGGATGCGTCCTGAGCTGACTGGACAAAAGAGATAAACTGAGAGATCGGAGCGTTGATCTGCCCCATGATGTATTGGAGAGCCATCATCATTCCCAAAGTCATTCCACCGTCTATGACTGATTTGGCGGCGATGAACGACATAAGAATGTTCTTGGTCTGGTCAATGAATGTGCAGCCTATCTCCTGGACCTGTCCGAGGGTAAGGCTTTTGACTCCTACTTTGAACAGTTTCGCCTGGATCGATTCCCATTCCCAGCGTTTCTGCTTTTCGCAGTTGTTCAACTTGATCTCCTGCATTCCTCCGATAAGTTGGACGATGTTGCTTTGGTTCGCCGAGGCCTGCTGGAAGCGCATATAGTCCAGTTTCCGTCTTCTCTTCATAAAAAGCAGTACCCAAAACACGTACAAAGACGCACCAATCAGAAAAACAATGAATATGGTCGCGTTGTAACCTGCCATGATGAGACCATAAACCACAAAGGACACCACTGCTATGACCATGCTGAGCAGAGAACCTGTCAGGAATGTCTGAATACGGTTATAGTCACCAATCCTCTGCATTATGTCCCCAACCATCTTGCTGTCAAAGAACGCGATCGGCAGCCTCATCAACTTACAAAGAAAATCGGAGATCAAGGATATGCTTACCCTCGATGTGGTGTGCAGCATCAACCAACTGCGAATCAGGTTGTTGGCAAGTCCTCCCAAAGTCAACGTCAACTGAGCTATGAGCAAGACCACAATCAGGGACAGGCTTCCGGTGCCGATTCCCTTGTCCACGACCGACTGCGTGATGAACGGCATCAGCAGGCTTATGACACTCGCGGTGAGCATCGCCAGAAGGATTTGGATTATGTAGGTGCGGTAAGGCCTCAGGTACTTGAGCACATAGCCGAAACCATAGTGCCTGTGTTCATCATCACCCTCTTCCTCGTAGAATTTCGGGGTGGGTTCCAAAATCAGGGCTATGCCTTCCGTTTTCCGCTCGGATTCCAACCACAATCCGCGGAAATCCTCCTCGGTGTATTCAAGCAAACCGGACGCTGGATCAGCGACCATAACCTTATAAACCCCATGTTTCTTCACAACATCATAGACGACCACAAAATGACGCTGATTCCAGTGGACTATGCAAGGCAAAGGCATCTCCTCTACCATCTGCCTCCAAGTCACCTTGACACCAGTAGTGCGGAAACCGATGGACTCAGCCGCGTCACTGATTCCCAACAGGGACACTCCCTCCCTTGTGATGTGGCATCGGTCCCTAAGGTTCTGAAGACTATAGTTCTTGCCGTAGAACTTTGCCACCATCTTCAGGCATGTTGGACCGCAGTCCATCGAATCGTGCTGAATATATTTTACAAATTTCATTTAACCTGACCATTACAACCATCCATTCACTATCAGAACAGGAACTTCAATTCCGTATAATCGTACACATCAGGAAGCCTTTTTCCATCAATGCAGACAAAAGGAGTTTCCGTTATTCGTTTGTTTCCGGCAAAACGGCTATGTGAAAGTGCCATACGCTCATATTCAGCCCTGCTTTTCCATCCTCGTGGTAATTCCATTGACGAATACCATCGGTTAAGTACCTCGTTCATGTCGCCATGAGTCTCATCCGCTTCATACTTTTCAAGAATCCAACTCGCCGCGTTGACTCCAGTTTGATCATACACAGCGAAAACGACATCGATCCGGATGTTCTCCAAAGCTTTCAAGCCATTGACAATTTCCTTACAATGTAGGCAATACGGATTGACAGCCACAAATAGCCAATGCTCATATTCTTGTAATCCGTTATTGAGTGTCGGGAAGTTTAATTCATTCAGAGATACGATCTGACGCCCCGACATAAGAAGATTCATCAAAAGATCCGGATCGGAAAGAATGCTCTCTTCTTTGCGTCTTAGTCTTTTATTCGTAGTGCGATCCAAGGAATTGTTCCTTAAAATGGTGATCATAAACAAAGTAGAAGCGCACCCGAATGTAAAACACAGAATATAGCTGACATCAGCGTCCAATGGAAGGCGAACCATTGTGAGCAACAACAAGAATTCCATGACCAATAGACAATCCACAGCCAGGCAATATACACAATATGAACGTCTTTTGAGCTGCCAGCCTATGGAATAGGCGACAACAGGCAATGTCAAGCAAGAGACAAAAAGAAACGTAGGGAAGGCTGATGGATCATGGATGGTTAATGAAAGAACGAGTTCGACAAGAAAATATGTCAAAGCCAGATCAGCAAGGGGGATCAATCCGAACAGCCGTGAGTTCTCGCTATCAATCACATACGAACATCCGCTTGGCCCGATAGTATCACATAGTCCTTTTCCAACGTCCATAGCGGAAAACCCCTTAAGGACAATGAGAGATGAAACAGCTAGCCCACACAATAAACAAAGACGCAAAAGAATCACCTGAAGTGAGCTCAAATTTATGAATATCAACGCGAATAGGGAAATGAGCATCAACAACCAAAGACCATTATCACCCAAATCCCACATCTTGTTCCTGAGATAGAATGCGACTTTTCGATGCGTCTTCTCGTCCGAAGCACGTCCGTATGTCTGAATGACATAGAGTGGGAGTTTCGCCTCTATTTTTCCTATAGATACATCCTTTTTGAATTTCCCGTCATAAAGCGTCAAAGTGTTCTGGCAGTGATTGGAAACATAGCTCAGAGGCCTGGACTCGTAGGGAACAAACAAAATCTTACCATTCAAGTCTATTCCGGAGCATTTCTCCAAAGAACAGACCTCATGATCGACACCTATTTCATCAAGGACATCACTGACACAGCGTATGCTGTTCTGCATAGGGTGCTTTCGATAGGCTGTCTGAATAGCGTACTTGTCGGCAACAAATCCGTTGTCAACTGAAAATGTATGCACCACCTTTACAAGTTCACGCTCTCTCATATTCATTTCCTTTCCATAGGGTAATGCGGAGAGGTGTAGTTTTCCGAGGTAAAGACAGTATGATATAGCGACTCATCAATGCCTTTCATGCCGAGATGTGTTCCAATCATATAACCGTTCTTATGCCAACTATTTTGAATGGGATTATCAAAACGACTTTTCTCCACTGAACGGAATTTATCTCGAGGTAATTTCTTGACTGCGATAGAAGTAATCACGTCTATGTCCTCCTTGGCGTTCTTGATGGACACAGCGGTGAATGAATAATAATGCTCGCTATCCTCGGCTTTCAGTATAAGGCCAGGAAGTCCGGAGAATTTCCAAAAGCCGCAATCCACCGGAATCTCTGGTGTGAACCAGACTGTCCAATGGCGTCCACGGTAATCTGTGTCAGCGCGTTGGCACAGATAGCCGCTCACCGTCATCGTGTCAGCGGACATCGTCCAAACGAACGAAGGCTGCGGCTCATCATACTGGATGGCATAGTCTGCCAGCATCGGCAAGGAATGAAGATTCAGCACTGTACGTGAAGTCAGATTACGATAAACAAACCAGTTTATCAGTTCATAATATCCGGTTGGACGTTCATAGTTCCTTGATTGGTCTTCCGGAACTGAGTTACACATCGAACCCATCCAATAACAATGGCCGTTACTCAACATATAGTTCTTGCCGAGAAGGGTTCTTACACGATCCATCCCCCTCTTTCCAGACAAGGAGTCGAGGAGGATGTCCGCATCGTAATCAATCCGCAGATAGGAGCGGTCAAGTCGTTTTGTCTTGTTAAAATGCCATCGTCCATAAGTCGGATACGGGTCGCGATAAACTCCTTCATACAAAGAGAACATAGTACCGCCTTTATAAGCAAGAGCCTCATCAAGTGTCCACTCGCGCCATGTCTGGGCTGACATCTCAAAAAAAGATATCAACAATGTCACAAGAACAAGACAAAATCGTTTCATGAGTCGTATTTAGAGACTGGTACAATTAATCTGGTCAGCACCGTACTTCTCGTGAAGCATATCCGCAGCTTCTATCGCGGACGATGCCTCTATGTCCACTTCCGGACCTTCCAACACTATGTCACACTCTGTTTCTGTGACTTTGGTAACAACTTTGCAATGCCACCATGCTCCGCCTCTTATCCGAGACATCTGTGACTTTGACAATACTCTTTTCATATGTAATTAGTATTTGTTAATTAGTACAACTTTATCATTGGCATGTTCTCCCATCTCATTCCACGGCCTAAGAAATCAAGAATATGACAGATTCACGCTCTTTCATATTCATTCCCTTTCCATCGGGTAATGTGGACTTGTGTAATTTTCAGGGGTGAAGATCTTGTAGCCAAGTTCCTTCGGAATGCCTTCAAGACCATTATGGGTACCAATCATGTAATCATTTTCATGCCAACTATTCATAATAGGGCAATCAAAACGACTTTTCTCCACCGAACGGAATTTGTCCCTTGGTAATTTTTTGACAGTGATAGAGGTAATCACGTCTATGTCCTCCTTGGCGTTCTTGATGGACACAGCGGTGAACGAATAATAACGCTCGCTGTCCTCGGCTTTCAATATGAGACCAGGAAGTCCGGAGAATTTCCAGAAGCCGCAATCCACAGGAATCTCCGGTGTGAACCAGACTGTCCAATGGCGGCCACAGTAATCCGTGTCGGCACGTTGGCACAGGTAGCCGCTTACCGTCATTGTGTCAGCGGACATCGTCCAGGCGAACGTGGGCTGTGGCTCATCATACTGGATGGCATAATCTCGCAACATCGGCAAGGCATGAAGGTTTTGAACTGAACGGGATGTAAGATTACGATAAACGAACCAGTTCATCAGTGGTGTGAAACAACCTTGCGGATCACAATAATTATCTGTTTCATTGTCGGGAACTGTCTGCCGCATTGAATAAGACCAAAAACCATGGCTATCACTCAGCATATAGTTCTTACCGACAAGCGTTCTGACCCAGTCCATTCCCCTCTTTCCCGACAAGGAATCGAGGAGAATGTCCGCGTCATAATTAATTCGCAGATAAGAGCGGTCAAGTCGTTTTGTCTTGTTAAAATGCCATGGAGCATACTCAGGATACGGATCACGATAAACACCTTCGTACAGAGAAAACTTATCATTCAATTTGGTCAAAGCATCATCAAGCGTCCATGTCCGCCGCCTTTGAGCCTCCGAAAACAATGACATAGTCAACAATGCCACAACAACAAGACAACATCGCTTCATCATCTCAGTTCTCTTAAGCCTTGGTACAATTCACTTGGCTTGCACCGTATTTATCATGCATATAGTCAGCAGCAGCCACTGCCGTCTCTGCCATAACAATCTCCGTTTTTTCTTCGAGAATCACATCGCACTCGTTCTCGGTTTTACTCTGAATAGTCGTACACAGCCATGCCGTTGGTTCTCCGCCCTTTATCAAGGACATCTGCGACTTTGATAATACCTTTTTCATTGTAGATTTTGTTAATTAGTTCAACTTTATCATTTGCTTGTACCCTCACCTTCTTCCGCGGCCTAAGACATCAAGAAGAAGACTGGGTCTCGCAAACGACAATTACAAATATAAAACGTTTCATCGACAATTCACGCATAAACGTGAAAATCCTGCCTTACAAAGACGCCAGAAAGAAATTCTCATAAGTAGTTAAGGATAAACGCAATGTAACAACATCGCCTTGATACTGTAAGATTAATTTCTTACACCGAAAGATTCAACATGCAGAAAGTGCCGTTTAACAACAGCCTGAGGCACTTTCTCGTCAAACTCACGACCGTGTCTTGTAAGATACGAAATCAAACGTTTTATACGAAAGCGGACAAAACTAAGTAACACGCAACGATGTCGCCCGACAATCACCCCAAATACTTGACGGCAGCATTATCTGGAATAAACGCCACCACCACATACGTTTTTGTCATTGACAGGAGCATAATCACCTATTAACGCTCCTACTATCGTACATGCTGATGATTCCACATGAGGACCCACCTATTGCGACTACAGGTCATCGTCGGTGAGGCCGAAACGTTCGGCTATGTCATCGGGAATGTCACCGAGGTCGTTGGAGTAGTCGATCTCGTCCCAGGCTTCCTCCATAGCACGGCGGTCTTTCTTGGTCGGGCGGCCGGCACCCGGATCACGGCGGAGGAAGAAGGTCTCGACGGGAGCCTTGAGTTTGTCGATTTCGGATTGCGGGGTAAGGTTCTCCGCATAGTCCGGGACCAGTTTCGCGCCGAGGCGATGGTCGGTCAGCTGCTTGATTCTGTACGAATACTGCACGGCTCCCTTGCGGATTTCAACAATCTCTCCGACCTTCAACATTCTGGAAGGCTTGGCATTCACTCCACCGATTTTGACCTTGCCTCCTTTGCAGGCATCCGTGGCCTCGGTGCGGGTCTTGAACACTCTTATGGCCCAAAGGACCTTGTCTATTCTTTCTGTGTCTGCCATAACCTAACTATTCCATTCACGAATATGCGGATCCGGGGCATCGGCCTCGACAAAGGAGCTTGGTTCGACTTCCTGATCCGTGTACGAATCCTTAACAAGACGCTTTTCCACAAGAGCTTCCAGTAGAACCGTCCCACGGGCTGCCGGGATGAGGAAGAAGTCGTTAACCTCAGACGGGACAAGAATCGAATGTCCTGACTTCAATGAATATGACTCCACACTCTTGGAGCCTCGGTCATTCTCGACTTGAATCTGCACCGAAGCCTCTCCGGAAGCGCAATAATAGACTGCGAAACCGCCTGGCTGCTCCGAGAATATGTGCAGTCCGTCCTTCAAGTCGAGTTTCGTCACAACGAATTCCGGACATACGGCCAGCTTGTCTCCAGTGACAGATTCAGGGATATATTTCTTGAAATCAATGAGATCGAAGGCCTCCTCAAGCAGCAATTCCTCTGAGTCTGGTAGCTCTACACCCCAATTATGGAGATTGAACACGAGTTCGGAACTCTCGGCGATCTCGACAATCTTGAGTCCCGGTCCGGCGGCGAAGACGGTTCCCGGCTTGATCAAGAAAGCCTCACCCTTGCGCGGCTTGACGATGTTCAGGACATCCTTTACCGTCCCGTCCTGACATCTTGCGTAAAACTCGGCCGGATCAATGTCCCGATTGAAACCCAAAAGCAATTCAGCTCCCGGAGCGGCCTCCTGAACGTACCAAAGGGCAGTCTTGCCGAACGAGTCATAACGTTCAGCCGCAATGTCATCAGCGGCGTTCATCTGAAGGGGCTGCCAAGCGGTCACATCCATAACCTTCACCATCACAGGGAACTGCAGTCCATAGAACTCGAACACATCATCCCCGACTACCCTTTCCAGATAGGTTCCCATCAGCTCGCTCAGAGTGTTGCCACCGAACCAGCCGTTATCGATCATCGAATCCTTGAACCCGAGGTCGGCGATCTGATAGCTGACGTGTCCCCAAGGCACATCCGCACCTTCATCCACAAACCTTAACGGGTATAGTTTTCTATTGTTGTCTTCCATATTCTTGAAACATAATCACTATTCCACACCAACCTGCGCCTTGACCTTGGCGACAAAATCAGCAGGGATATTCTCATAATTGGCAAAATCAGCGATAAGCGCCGCAGTGTCAATCTTTTCAAAATATTCACCTACGTTCTGAGGATCCTCGTTGATGAAACTGGCGCACTGCGCAAGGGCGAGGAACGGATCAGGAAGCATCATATAGGCATCGACATATTTCCCGAAGATGAGTTTGGTCTCCGGAGTGATGTCCATCATCCTGTGCATCAAGCCTTTCTTGCCGTTCAGAAGATCTCGGTGCGAGGCGGCATATTCATTAAACGAGCATTCGATGACAAGTTCCTCGGAGGCAAGTGTCTCAGGAAGGAATATGACCGCCGAGAGATCGGCTCCCTCATAGCCCCACACAGCATCTTTTCCGGAGACTTCAGCATCGTGGGCGGCGAAGCGGGAATATGGAACCTCCACTCCGTTCACAGTCACCTTCTCCGGTGCGAAAACACCTGCGAGGACAACCTGCACGTGACGTTCAGGGGCGATTCCACGATAATTTCCCTGACGAGGAGCAATGGTGAGCCTCAACGAAGATGCATCCGAAACCTTGGTGACCTTAGTGGTGGCATATTCAGTGCTATAGGCCTGTGTGGCGCCATCGTCCTCATAGACAGAGGCAGTGTTTTCGCCATCGCCCGGAGCCACAAAAAGTTTCAACGTGTTGTCCTTCTCCTGAAGTGATTTGATCTTGTCCGAGGCCATCGGAATGACGGCACCGGCCTTGATGTAGTAAGGGTTCTCGTTGATGGTATATCTCAAAGTATCCACCTGACCTCCTTTGAACAGCGTTCCTGTGGCCACATCGTACCAGTCACTTCCCTCCGGGAACCACATCACACGTTCGGCGAGTCCCGTCACGGAATCCGCAGGCTCGCAGACAACTGTCGCAAGTATGTCATTACCAAAGAGATATTCCTGAGTAAAATCGTAGGCCTGGGAGTCTTCAGGATATTCATAATAAAGCGGACGGCACATCGAGATGCCGGTGTCGTAGGCCTCACGGGCTGTACCGTAGATGTACGGCGAGAGGTCGTAGCGAAGTCTGACAGCGGCGCGCATCGCGTCAAAATGATCCGGGAACACCCAGAACCGCTTCTCCATCGTCAGATCCTTCGTTGAATGAGTCTTGAATATAGGGGTGAACACTCCTGACTGGAGCCATCTGGTGTAAAGCTCCGGATCGGTCGCCTTGACTCCCTTAGGCTGGAGATGCCCTCCGATGTCGTGTCCCCAATAGCCGTAGCCCACATTGGATGCGGTAGAGGTGAAATATGGCAGATAACCGAGCACCTGCCACGAAGCCAGACAGTCTCCGGAGAAGCCGATCTGGTAGCGGTGGCTGCCGATGCCTCCCCAGCGATGGTATATCATCGGACGGCGGGCATATATTCCTTGATCAGCAGACTGGCGGACCATATCGTTGAAGAAGGTATAGTTGAGCCAGAATGTGTTGTTGAGTCCGGGAACATACTTGCTGAACTTCCATTGCTGCCAGTCGAGCCACCAGAAATCGACTCCCTGACGCTCGAACGGACGGATCACGGAATTGAAATAAGCGTTCGCCCAGTTGATGTCGTCCATCCGGAACGGCACGGGGGCCTTGCTTCCGTCCGGATTGATGTACCCCTTCGGGCCGTCATATTCATCAGTCCTTGAAAGATAGTCCTTCACGAAGCGGTCGTAAGGTTCCTCGTAAGGTTGGATTCCGGAAGCCGGATGCAGGTTCAGCGTGGTTTTAAGCCCAAGATTGTGAAGATCCTGCAGGCAGTTGGCCGGATTAGGGAAAAGTTTCTTCTGCCAGGTGTAGCCAGTCCAGCCGATCCTCTGACCAAACTCGTCCTTTGGAGCCTTGTACCTCCGAAGCGACCAGGTCTCGTGCCAATCCATATCCAGAACCATCACATCGATCGGGATGTCCAGCGAGCGGATCTCCTTTCCAAGCCCCACGAACTCGAAGTCCGAATACTGCCAGAAACGGCACCACCAGTAGCCAAGGGCATATTTCGGCGGCATAGGAATACGACCTCCGATTCTGGTGAAGTCAGAGACGGCGGCCTTGTAGTCGTGACCGTAGGCGAACAGGTAAAGGTCTTGCCTGTCAGTGGAGTCTCGATCCGCGACCCAATGTCTCCAATCCGAGTCAACAGGCACAAACACCTGTCTGTCAGACTCATCCATGACGGCCCAGCCGTCCCGCGAGATGACTCCCTTGTCGTAAGGTTCCTTGGTCTTGGCACCGTCGCAACCGTCCAGCGTCCTCGTCGTTCCGAGCAAATTGCCGCTGTCATCCATCCCCGGATGCCAAGTCACTGTCCTAAAGCCTTTTCTGGCAGCAGGATCCACCATTCGGAATGTCACATTCAAATTATTCTCATCGAATTTCCCGTTTCCTGAATATGTCAGGGTCAGATCCGATGTCCTGATTGTCAGCTTCTTGCCTGATTTTTTGACAGTATAGGCCGGGACCGGCAGTTTCCTGTTGACAACGCCAAGGGTGGCCCTGTCCTCGAACTTTCCGTCAGCAGCCCACTCCATTCGCACCAGCCGGCTCTCCAGCACCGTGAACCTTGCGTTGCCCGAAACGACAACCGCCTTTGAATCAGCCACCGGATCATCCCCGGCACTCTGCGCCGAAGCCGAAAACGCCGTCACAACGCACAACGCGCAGACAGCCAAATCTTTCATTATGACACTTCTCATAGCCTGTATGAATATTACAGTACAAATATATTCAAAAAAAACGGGCACTGATTACTCAATGTCCGTGTTAGTAGCGGGGGAAGGACATTTCACGGGCATTTTCGGGGATTCTTACCCCCAACTGAAAGCCGTCCAGAGCGGATGAATCGGGGCGTTTGGCGCAAATTTGGCGCACGCCACGGCTCCTTCCGGACGTTTTCCTTCCACCAATATGCTTATCGTTTTGCATTAATCTTTTAATGTTTCCAAAATTTTGTTATGTTTGCAGAAAAGATCTATATGAGAAAGTATTTCGAAATAGACTCAAAAGAGTTTCCTCCCAAACTTGTGGATCTGGCTTATGAAGAGGCGAGGGCCGCACTCAGGAACGACTTCGATGCCATAGCCAAGACCCAGCAGCAGGTTCAGACTTTTTTGGGATGGTATCTGGCTGCCATCGTTTCCCTCATCGGCATCCTTGTCGGAACATTGGCCAGTCAAGAAGGATCATTGCTCGTGATGCTGATGACCGCTTACGGCATAGTGGCATTATCTGTTCCCGCCGCACAGATGTGGTTTGGCGTCCTGTACAATGTCACGGTTTATCCTGAAGGAGGCGAACCGAGTGTGTTGCTATCCGAGGAAGCCTTGGACTGGCTGAACGGATATCCCAAAGGCGAACAGGCACACTTCCGGAAACTTGCATATCTCGTGGACCTTGATGAGAGGCATAAGAAGAATACCGAGCTGAGGAGAAGGATGTGTTCCGCCTATCGGGTCGGGTTGACTATGACCTTAGCCGGAATAGCGTTAGGACTGGTTCTTCTCATCGGCCTGTGCATATTCATCTTTTAACCGGAACATCATTCAACTCCGATGGCGGCGCAGGTGGAGGCAGTGTCGGAACCGGCTGGTTCTTCGGTGAGGATGCCGGGATTTTGCCTGATTGATAATTTTCTTTACTCATAGTCGTTATTGTGTGTTAATCCTAAACTTGGGCTATAGACAAGTTTTATATATACGTTAATTGTTGTAACATCAGGGAAGGTCACGCCGCGAGGCGCGGCCTTTCCTATTGCTTCTCAGGAATATAGATACAGATGCCTGAGATTAGCCAATGAGCATCTTCCCCACCATATACATAAGCGGCAGGAATCTCTGTTATCCTCAAATCAGCGATGCCATTCGCACCCAAAGCCTTTGCCGCATCAACAGCTTCCTGCAATAAATCTTCACCAGATAATTTTTCTTTGGAGAAAGCCTCTTTTGGTTGTCCCTTGTAGTAAGCATAGTTATCCCTTTCCTTAAATGTGACATCTGATTTTTCTTTGCCGTTTTGGATAATGGCAGGGAAAACTTTTACTGATAAATCGCCCAATGCAGTAAACTCTCCTGGATATGGATCTGGGCTCAAGAAAAAACCTTTCTCCACAAAAGGACGATAATCTAAAAACAAGGTTTGGACAATTCTATCTCTTTGTTGTGTAACGGCACAACTCGAAAGCAGAGAAAGCGATGCCAAGATAATTAAGACTTTTTTCATATCGGAACATTATTGCTTTTCCAGAATGGAGAGGAGACGGCCTATCTGGGCGTCCTTCTCTTTGATCTGGGCGTCCTTCTCTTTGATCTGGGCGTCCTTCTCTTTGATGCGTTCGTCGAGGAGCTCGATCTGGGCTCTGAGGACATCGGGGCTGTCGGAATAATATTGGCGCTGGTCGATATGACCATTATTTTGGCCATTCAACACGACACCAGGATTGTTAATCGTGTTGTTCGACATCACGTTCTCCTTATCGAAGACTAGCCAATCAAGGGAAAGATCTGGATAATTCTCGATAATTGTCTTGAGTTTATCGACACCCAAGCTTTTGCCGCTGTCAAGAAACCCCATCGATAACCCAGTCTTCTGATAAAAACTATTTTTGCTAATACCCTTGCGTTCAAGATATTGCTTAATCTTCTCTTTTTCCGTCATAAATTTTCTCTATTTTTATCTTGTTAATTAAGATAATTATCTTACCTTTGCAGTGTAAACACAAACGCAATACAAATGCAATACAGCATCAAATGAGCGAAGATAACAATAAAATATTCAGAAAACAAATGAGTTATGAGCGTAGAAGATCGAATGGAAAGGACAACGGTGGGCATCTGGAGGGTGCTTGCGGTGGTGATCGCGGTGGCGTTGACGGTGAACGCGGTGCAGGCGGTTGCGGGGAAGGCGGAGTTCGCATGGTGGCACCTGGGGACGCTGGGGATAGCGATGAGTTTCGGAGAGGCTGGAGAGGTCGTCACAAGGCTAGGTGCAATCGCAAGGCTTTTGAGGCTGAGATGGCGTGGCTGTTCAATCCGGAAAGCAATCCGGACGCGTGGATGCTGAAGAACATAGTTGTGACGGAAAGTGTTCGGAGAAACTGATAAGATATTCATTGGTTATGGAAAGAGATAGTGTCAATAGGGATAAGTTCAGCGACCTGATGGCCAAGCATCATATGGATGCCGGAGTGAACATTGTCAGAATTTGGAATAAGACGCAGGAAGGAGAGGACATAAGGCCGCTTGCGAGGGAGTTCATCGCTGACAGGTTGGAACAATGCGTGACGGCTTGGGAGTGCGCTGCCGGTGTGTGGAGACTTGACAAGGGTGGGATGCCGGAGCGTGATCCCGGGAAGTGGAACTGGGATGAGCTTGTGAAATTCATTATGGTGACGCTTGAGGAGGATGTGGTCTGATATGTTGGTTCATTACATTGTGGAAGGTGTGTTGCTGGTCGGCGTGGTTGCGCTGTACTGGTGGGCGTTCAAGGAGGATGACGATAAGTAATAGGTCTTGGCAAATCCATCAACGAGGTCCTGAGATGACCGACCAAGCGTAGCGCCGCGAGGCGTGAACAATTCCGCGATGCTCCGTGGGGAGCGACTTAAAAGCTAGCAAATAACCTTTTTTGTCGAAAATCATAAGTTAAACTTCCGGTTCGAGTCCGGCGCGGGATCTCAGTTTTATCAATTCAATTACGGCGTTAAGGAGCGTCGGGCGGTGAGAGACCGTATGTTTAGTTAGTGTTGAGTTAAGTAAGTTTGACAGCCGGGAAAGACCGGCAACTCCCCGGAAAGGGCAGGATATGGGTCCCTGCCGGCACGTAGGCAGACTTGCGTAGGATGTAAAGCCCAGGAGGGCGGGGTCTGCTCCGAAAGCGTCGCGCGATGTGAGCGGTTCGATTCCGTTCCCGGGGGCGAAATTGGTTAATCAGTAATATTATGAGTTCAATAGCACGAAAGATTCAGAACAGGTTGGCGCGGAAGACGGTCAACCGGATAATCAAATCACCAGCGGTGACGAAGACAGGAAAAGGCAAGAGGTACAGAGTGCAGTGGATACAAAAACTCACCGCGGCCAGACACTGCGGTGAATTGCTTGAAAAGCAGATAAGACACGACAACTGGAACTGATCCGGAATATGTCGGGCAAGGTCATTCGGGAGACTTTCCGGCAAGAGTTAGGATCGCCCGGTTGATGAACTCGGTCTTGTTGCCTTGATAGGAAGAGAGGAACGCGTCAACCTCGGGGGTGGACTGGAAGGTGTAGGACTTTCCGTGGGGCTTGGACTTGCGGCCGGCACCGGAACGGGCACCGCCCCAGGACGCGGACTCGGAAGGAGTTTGTGAAGATGACAGATTTTTGTTTTGCATACAAAATGTGTTAAATTTGCGGAAGACAGCCAAACGAGAGGGGATGTTTCGGATCCCCTCCCTCGGAAAACTAAAGTGTAACCTCTACAAGTGTTATCACTATTTTCCAAATTCTGATTTTAAGAACTTCGACTCTCATATTTTCAGAAGTTTGGCTGTTTTTTCTTACTCCCTTTCAAGCGTTTCAGATTCCTCTTTCGCGGCTCTCCCTGAGCCGCAATACAAAGGTACGCATTTATTTTGAATTACACAATTATTTTTCAAGTTTTTTTCTATTTATTTCGTTGATATTCAATGACTAAAGAGTTTCTTTTGACAACACTTGGAATAAATGACACGAGGTTGATTCCAGAGGCTTTGATGGAGGTGCTGTTCGGAGATCCGGCCAACAGACACAAGTTCTACAGGGCTATGCTGGAGGCGAACGACTTTGCGATGGACAGGGAATGGTTCCAGCCCATCTACGAGGCGGAGCTAAGCGAGCGCGGTCAGAAAAAGCAGGACTTTACTCCGGCGGCCGCTTCGCAGCTGGCTGCGATGATCACCGACAACAGTGCACGCAGACAAGGGATTCTGGAGCCGACCGCCGGAAACGGCTCGATGATCATAGCCAAATGGTGGGAACTATGCCGGAAGCGGATTCCGTTCGATTACTACCCGAACGACAATCCGGTCGAGTGCTGGGAGCTTTCGGACAGGTCAATACCGATACTCCTTTTCAATCTGTCGGTCAGGGGGATTGTCGGGGATGTCTATCACGGGGATGTCCTGGAGCAGAAGGTTATCGCTCATTACCGGCTTGTCAACAAGCGGAATGACGCGCTTGGATTTTCGGAAATATTCAAATTATCATAGTCATGAGCACAATTAACGAAGAATACGAGCATTGGTTCAAAAACAAGGAGTATATGGTCAGAGACTCGACGCTGGCAGCGTATGACTTGATGTACAGGAATCATATCAAAAATGATGAGATTGCGAATATGGAAATCAAAAACATACGCTCCAGACATCTTCAGGATATGATAGGTCGGCTCCATCAAACCGGACTTAGCACAAAATCCATAAAGGACATTATAGTCCTTGTCAAAATGATAATGGGATGGTTTTTGGACGGCTTAGATCTCTACCTGCCAAAATTCAATTTACAATATCCTCGCGAAGAAGGCGCAATGAAAGAACTAGAGACATACTCTCCGGAAGAATTGAGACGCCTTGCTGGATACATCATGGAGCATCCGTCCTACGAGGGAATCGCCATCCTGATCACAATGATGACCGGACTACGGATCGGGGAGGTCTGCGGGCTGAAATGGAGGAACGTTGACCCTAAAGAAAAAACGATCACTGTCGATTGCACAATTGCAAGAGTGTATATTCCAAAGACATTCGGCAGCACGGGCGAAAAAAAGTCATACGTTCGGGAAGGGATACCAAAGACCAGATCCAGCAACCGATGCATCCCCATTACGGCACAGCTCGCAAAGTGTCTCGCGAAAGTAAGGGGAATAATGCCTGACAATTTTTACATCGCAAGCGGAACAGAAAAGTGCACAGAGCCAAGAACCTTTCGGCATCACTTTAATAACCTTTGCAAAAAAGCTGGGGTAAGAATAATCAAATTCCACGGCCTAAGACACTCGTTCGCGACAAATATGATCCGAGGTGGAGCGGACATCGCCAGCGTGTCGAGAATATTGGGGCACTCGGATATATCCACAACTCTGGATATCTATACCCACGCCAGTATGGACTCTAAGAGGGAGGCAATAAAAATCATAAGCAAAGGGCTGAAACTATTAGACTGAAATCAATAATATTCATTAGATATGGCAATCAAAGAGATTTGGGAGACCGCGGGCCAGAAACAGCGGAATGATTTGTTGACGTTGATCGTGATGGATGGGGTGTCGTACCCAACGGCATATTCCTGGTGCAACGGGACGAGGCGGCCTAAGCCGCTCTATCAGGAGAACATCAGGAAGTACGTCAAGGATGTCTTCGGGGTCGAGGAGTCCGTGGAGGAGTTGTTTCCTGAAAAGCGGTAGGCTATGTACGCCGACAAGGATTCAAGAGGCCTGATCTCGGTGTTCGAGATGGACAGGCCGGAATGGTCGGCACTGCGCGGGGCGTGCCAGATGGCCGTGCAGCTTTGGGAAGTCCAGTTGATGGAGTTCGCAGGGCTTGAACCGGCACGGATGCAGACTTGGGAGATCCAGCGCAAATGCCATCTTGAGCAGAACATCGGCATCGCAAGGAAGCTGATTTTCGAGATAGACCAGGCTAACGATAGAGTGAACGATGATTCCTGCAAAAGGATATTCGAGAGTGCGGACAATGGCCAGGCCATAGATTTATTTGACTTATGATCCCCGACTATGTAAAAGACCAGATCAAGGAGCGGGACATCGTCTCGATCATCCAGGACGAGGGCGTGGAGCTCAAGCGAGAAGGCAGCCACTACAAATGCTGTTGCCCTTTCCACGGGGAGAAGACTCCTTCGTTCGTGGTGACGCCATCGAGGAATATGTACCACTGCTTCGGGTGCGGACGTACCGGCGACGCCATCAGCTTTGTGATGGAGAGGCGCGGGATGACGTTCTACGAGGCGGTGGAGCATCTTGCCGGACGGTTGGGAATCGACTACGAGAAGAAGGAGCCTACACCGGAGGAGAAGGCGGCGGAGTTCAGACGGTCGCAACTGATGACGGTGAACAAGCTGGCCTCCGAGTGGTTCATCCAACGGTACAAGGAATCACCTGGAGCCAAGGAATATGTCCTGAAGAAGCGCGGGATCAAAGCCGAGACCGCCGAGCTGTTCTGCATCGGCTACGCTCCAGAGAAAGGAGGCCTGAAACAGTACCTGACGGGACTTGGATGGAAGGAGGACGTGCTGCTTGCGGCAGGACTGGTCAAGAGGAACGAGGACACCGGGCAGGTCTATGACTCGTTCAGGCACAGGATAATGTTTCCGGTGTTCTGGACAAGCGGCTACGTGGCCGGGTTCTCGGGAAGGTACATCGGCGACAAGCCGGGCGTTCCCAAGTACCTGAACACCGGGGAGACCGAACTGTACAAGAAGAAGGGAATCCTTTTCGGGTGGCTCCAGGCGAATATGCAGATCTACGCCACGAAGCAGGCTTACCTTGTCGAGGGCAATCTGGACGTATGCCGGCTGCACGAGATCGGGGTGAAGAATGCCGTGGCTCCGTGCGGAACGGCTTTGACTCAGGACCAGATCGACCTGCTGAAATCCAGGGCCGAAAGGGTCACGATCATCGGGGACACAGACGAGGCCGGTATCGAGGCGGTCCAGAAGAACGCCAAGCTGATGACGGAGGCGGGGCTTTCGGTCAGTGTGATGGAGTTGCCGCCGGAGCTTGGCAAGGATGCTGATGAGTTCTTCCGGACACATCAGCACGAATTTGACGAATGCAACCTCCAGAGGACGAACGATTATATTCCTTGGATCTGCAAGAGATGGATGGAAGCAGCCGCTTCGCAGACGGAGAAGGCCGCCGTGATCACCGAGGTCTGCAAGCTGCTGGCCAAGGTGCCGGACCAGAGCACGGCTGATATGTACCGGGAGACCTTCACGAAGGCCTACAAGTTCGGAAGGATCTGGACGCAGGAATATTTCAAGGCGAAGAATGACCAGGAGCGCTCCGAGGCGAAGGAGGACGGAACCAAGGAGATGCTCCAGAACTATGGCTTCTACGTCAAGAATAACTGCTACTATGGGGCTTCAAGATCCGGGAACGATGTGAGGTGGAGCAACTTCACGATGACTCCGATCCTGCACATCCGGGATGAGAAGAACGCAAGGAGAATATTCACGCTGCGGAACGTCAAGATGCAGGAGGCGGTGGTGAAGCTGAACCAGAGCGAGCTCGTGTCGTTCACGGATTTCAAGACTCGTGTCGAGACGGCCGGGAACTATGTCTGGGAGGCAACGGCCAACGAGCTTACCTCACTGAAGAAGTTCCTCTATGACGGCACGCCTTCGGCTGATGAGATCAAGCAGCTGGGTTGGCAGAAGAAGTGGGGCTTCTATGCCTGGGGCAACGGCGGCCTTGACAACGGCACGTTCAAGCCGGTGGACAAGTACGGAATCATCGACATCAAGGGTCAGAAGTTCTATCTTCCTGGTTGCGCGCTGGACACAAGGGACAACACCCAAGGCTACCAGCTGGCAAGGAAATTTGTCTATACGGAGGCCAACACCATCACGCTGCGGGAATATTCAGAGAAACTCATCACCGTGTTCGGGGACAACGCCAAGGTGGCGCTTTGCTTCCTGTTCGCGTCGTTGTTCAAGGACGTTGTGACATCGGTGACAACATCGTTCCCCATTCTGGATCTGTTCGGCCCGAAGGGCACGGGAAAGTCGGAGCTGGGTCATTCGCTGACTTCCTTCTTCGTGACGGGCAACATCGCGCCGAACATCAACAACACGACCAAGGCGGCTCTTGCCGAGGCGGTGGCGGAGGTGAGCAACGCGGTGGTGCATCTTGATGAGTACAAGAACAACCTTGATCTGGAGAAGCGGGAGTTCCTTAAAGGAATATGGGACGGCGCGGGGCGTTCGAGGATGAATATGGACAACGACAAGAGGCGCGAGACCACGGCTGTGGACTGCGGGGTTGTGATGAGCGGTCAGGAGATGCCGACCGCCGACATCGCTCTGTTCAACCGGCTTGTGTTCCTGACATTCAGCAAGACAACGTTCAGCGACCAGGAGAAGAGGAACTACGAGAATCTGAAGCTTATCGAGAAGCGAGGGCTTACGCATCTGACGAACCAGTTGTTGCAGTTGCGCTCCAAGTTCCAGACGGATTTCAGAAGGGTTTGGGATGAGACTTTGTCGGACATGAATGACAGGGTGCGTTCGTACAATGTCGAGGACAGGACACTGAGGAACTGGGCTATCCTGCTGGCGGCCTACCGGGCTTTGAGGACGGACATCGATGTGCCGTTTGACAGCGAGGAGATATTCAGGCTTTGCTGCAAGGGTTGTGTGGATCAGAACCAGAAGACTAAGCAGAACAACGAGCTTTCAGGCTTCTGGGAGATTGTGGAGAATCTGGTGGCATCCGGACAGGCGTACATCAACATCGACTATAAGCTTTGCGCCGGGGACCGTCCGTTCGCCATCAAGGAGTCGGATGTTCCGTTCGAGCCGAAGCACGGAGTGCGGTACATCTATCTGGCTTTCCAGCGGCTTTCGGCTCTCTATATGAAGGAGGGCAAGGACGTGAACGGCAAGGTGATCCCGAGGGATTCGCTGAAGTACTATCTTGAGCATTCGCCGGAGTTCATAGGTACGGCCAAGTCGATGCGGTTCAAGCTGCTGGAGAACAAGACCTACGTGTCGAGCAATCCGGAGACCGGCAAGAGCCGCGTCACCACGGCGATGGTCTTTGACTATGACGCGCTGAAGGTCAATTACGGAATAGATCTGGACATTTCTACGGACACGTTGGAGATTGGTGACAACCGCACGGCGGCCAGCGCTCCCCCATCGGTCACCGAGCCAGCCGAAGCGGTTGATGCCGAACTTTGGGAGGAGTGATGGAAGACCTGAGGAGATATGTTCTGTATTCAAGGAAGCAGGAGGAGGCGTTCCGGAACAGGTACGCCAATGTGATTGCGGCCAGGCGGCGGGCGTATGTGAAGTGGCTGCGGAGCCTCCCTCTTCTGGAATGGGTTGACTATCTCGTTCAGGTCTCACCACGAGACTACGAAGCCATCATCGGCCTGATCTGCATCTGCCATCAGGAACGCCTTGTCAGCATCACCTTCAGCTCCGACTACCGCCGGATCAGACGTGATCCGGACACCGACGAGGAGGTCGAGGCCGTTTTCGGAAAAAAGAAAAAGTAAAAATAATCGCCAAAAATTTGGTAAATGTTAAGAAATTCCTTATCTTTGTAGTGCAATCAAAACAATAACGGTAATGAGATACTCGGAAGTCATAAGGAAGCTGAAGAAAGGCGGATGCTCTTTCCTCTCGCACGGTAAAAACCACGACTGGTGGTTCAGTCCGATAACAGGAATAAAGTTCCAGATACCGCGACACAGCAGCCAAGAAGCGAAAGACCGGACATTGGAGAACATAAGCAAGCAATCGGGGGTGGAACTATAACCCACCCCAATGCTTAACAAATATTTAATTAATAAAATCAGATATGAAGGCAAAGGTTTATATCGCGAGAGGTTCGGACGGAACCTTCGACGCAACAATGGAGTATAACAAAGCGATTCCATTCGGACTTCTCGGTCAAGGCAAGACAGCCAAAGAAGCCATAGAGGACTTTTACAACTCTTATGAGGAGGCAAAGCAGATGCTTGCGGAAGAGGGCAAAGAGTGTCCGGATGTCGATTTTGAGTTCTACAACGACGTTCCCTCTTTCCTCCAACAATATGCGTTTATCCTAACGCTTGCCGGACTGGAGAAAGTAACCGGAGTGAGCCAGACCATTCTTAGCCACTACATCAGCGGCTACAGGCATCCTTCCCCGAAGACCGTGAAGAAAATCGAGGAGGGCATAAAGAACTTCAGCCAAGAACTATCGTCTGTCAAATTCGCGTAATTGTTTGGTAGCATTACTTAGTATGGTGCGGCCCTGGGAGTTTCTTCCAGGGCTTTTCTTTTGGGTAAGGGCCAATGAAGAGGGTTAATCTTCGTCCGCCCTTACGATTTTTATTGGAGGGAAGTGGGTGGAATGGGGATTTCAAAGGGCCAAAGCGAAAACCATAAGCAAAAAGAGTGGATTTGCTTACGATTTTCACCAAGAGGGTGATTTTCGGGGGAAATAGGGAAAATGAGGAAAATCGGAGTGGTTGTGCCAAAATTTGGCACAAGTAAAATAACTATTTTTACATACTTTTAAATAGAACAAATGTTTATATTGTGTTATCTATTGTAGTTCTTCAATAAATTACGTAAATTAGTGAAAAATTATTTTGCTGAGGAAACGAAAAACCCCAACTACACTAACTACACTAACTACACTTGAAGTAAATGAATGAATATTAATAAAATAAGGTGTAGTTGCGGTGTAGTTGAAGAACTACACTCCAACTACATTCAACTACACTTGCGGTGACTCCAACTACACTAACTACACATTTTCGAGGGTCAACTACACCTCGTTTTTGGTTAACTCATTGAAAATCAAATATAGCTTCAAGTGTAGTTGGTGTAGTTGCTGTTTTTGCGAAAAATGTGGCTATAATATTTGATGAACTGTGAAATGCTCGATGTCAAATTGAAAGTGGATTCGCCGATGATGGCGGATTATCTGGCTTACCTGTTCCCGCCTGACAGTCCGGGCGGGCCTCTGAAAGTCTATGCCCGAAACAGCATAGGCAGGCTTCTCGTGGCTCATTGCAAGGTGGCGGAGGGTCCGGTGGCTCTGGAAGGCGACAAGGTCGTGGATCTGGAGTTGCCAAGCGACATCGCCACGGCTCCTATGAGGGATAAGTTCCTTTATTATGACAAGTACAGCACGGTGGCGTTGAATATGGCGATCAACGCCTTCTTTGACATCGAGCTCAAGCAGTACTACCTTGCCGGCTACGAGCTCGGAGTCCAGAAGAAGAACATAGTCACTGCGTTCATCGTATCGAGGGGATTGTTCAGCACCGACTATTTCGACGCGCTGCACAAGAGGATCTACAGGCAATCGCAACAGACGCTGGACAAACTGGTGAAGAAACTTATCAACAAGGTGGATTACATCAACAGCAGTATAAACATAAACGGATTGAAAGATGATCAGAATCATTGACTCATTGCAGGCCCAGAGCCTTGACAGACAGGATGGAGTCTGGCATAAACTTGCGCTCGTTCCAGGGACCGCCACCATCGAGCGGTCGGAGAAGACGGAGGATGCCGGGAGGCTGGCCGCCGTCAAGATCAACGCCACACTTTCGGAGTCCTCGGAGATTATGAGGGACAACCTTATATTAAAGGTAGGATTCTGCCACGGGGACGATGAGACTTACGGCACCGAGGACTTGCCTCTTGCCTTCGAGGTCAACGAAACCAACACCATGAAGCTGTCCAGCTCGTATCAATTCCCTGTCTTTTAGCGTGTCCTTTCCTTACGGGTGTCTCGCTGGTATCTTTGCGTAAACATTGATTAACAAGATGAAAGCAGACACATTCCAACTGGCAAGGGACATCGTTCAGGGAAAGTGGCTGGTCTCCAATCCGGAGCAGCTGCTTCCTATCGCTCGTGCTTTCCTCAGCAAGACTCCGGTTGAGATGGAGGTGAAGTCGGCGGTGGTCTCCACCGTGGCCGATTCCGGTGCTGGGGCCGGGAAAGCCAAGAGTGTCGCCATTGTTCCGCTTCACGGCACGATGACCAAGTACGACACCTGCGAAAGTTACGGGACAACGTTCATAGCAAACAAACTCCGGGAGATGGCCGATGATGAAAATGTCATCGGCATCGTCCTGGACATAGACTCCCCTGGCGGAAGCTGCTCGGCCATACCGCCGATGCTTGAAGCTATCAGCTACGCCAAGGCCCACAGGAAACCGGTCTATGTGCACGCTGACTGCTGCGCCTCGGCGGCCTACTGGGTGGCCTCACAATGCGATGCTATCTATATGGACAACGATCTCTCAGAGGTCGGTTCCATCGGTGCGATGGCTGTCTTCGTTGACAATTCAGCAACCAACCCATCAAACGGGGAAAGGACTTTAGTAGTCTATGCCGATGAGTCCTCAGAGAAGAACAGGGCCTATAGGGAAGCTCTGGCCGGAAACTTCGAGGCCGCCAAGGCGGAGCTCAAACCGCTGGTGGAGCAATTCCAGAATGCGGTCGTGTCCGGAAGGCCGAATATTCAGAAAGAGGAGAAAGGAGTTCTGAGCGGCGCGATGTTCGGCACCGCTGAGGCGTTGCGCCTGAATATGGCCGATGCCAAGAAGACCCTTTCCGAGACCATCGAGGCGGTCTTCGCACTCACAAGCGTTTAACCAATCTTTTTCATAATGGATAAGAAAACTCTCAACAATTCCAAGATGGGCCGACTTGTGGCCCGTCTCTTCGGCAAGAGCGAGCTTGACGTCAAGGACGGCAAGGTTTCCCTTTCCGATCAGGAGCGGCAGAAGGTTCTGGAGAACTACGGTCAGGACTTTCTCGACAAACTGGAAAGCATCAACCTCGATGAGGAGGGTGATGCCGTGACCCTTTTCAACGCCGCCGTGGCCGCCAAGACAGATGAGGCCACCAAGGCACTTAAAGAGCAGGTGAAGAAGCTTCAGGAGGACGTTGTCTCATTGGCTTCCGAGCCGGAGCCTAAGCCGGCTGCCACGGCAGTTCCTGCGTCCAAGGAGGCCAAGGTCTTTGCCATCAATATGGCGGCGGCACACAACAAGATCGTGAAGGAAGCCCTTGATTCCGTCAATCCTTACGCTTTCACGGCGATGGAAGACGCGTCTATCGACATCACGGATCTCAACGCCGAGTTCAAGATGACGATGCCTCCTAAGATGAAGTTGGAGCTCCTTAACAAGAGGATCTACAACGGATTCGATGACGCCAAGCATATGACCCGCATCCAGTCCAACACGGACTACATCGCAAGCGCGGCCATTATGTCCGAGGTCTCACAGCAGTTCACACCGAAATGGACTCCTAAGGGAGCGGCCAAGTTCACTCCGATCAGGATTCCTTATCGCCGTCACAAGCTGAACGTGCTGATCCAGCCGGCCGATGTGCTCAAGAGCTGGCTGCTCTATCTCTACGAGCAGGGCAAGACTATGACGGATATGCCTATCACCCGCTACATCATCGAGAACCACATCCTGCCTAAGGTGCTGGATGACATCACCATCTCGATGATCGCAAAGGGTAAGTTCATCGATGCCGGCGTTGTAGCTGACGGTGACGCGGGCAAGGCCGCCAAGAACTCTATGGACGGTTTCGAGACCATCCTTGTGGAGGGCAAGTCCGATGAGAACTGCAAGATCAACTACTACAAGGCGGCAGCCGACCCGATGGCGATGTCGGACTCCGAGCTCCTCGCCTACATCGACGGCTTCGTGGACAGCATCTCCGGACTGTTCGCCCACATCGTGACCATCCACTGCTCCGAGCAGTTGCTGACACGCTACAAGAGGGCTGACTTCGCCGTGAACGGCAAGTACACCGGATTCGAGAATGACGGAAGCATCCGTTTCACGAACTTCCATCTCGTGCCTCTCAAGTCAATGTACAACTCCCCTATCATCTTCGCGACTCCAAAGGAGAACTTCGTGGAGCTGGTTGACCTCTCAAAGGCGGAGAACTGCATCGTCAAGATTGAGGAGCAGAACTACGATGTGAAGGTGTTCGGTGAGTACTCCCTCTCTACGGGCTTCAAGATCGCCGAGGCCGTGTATGCCGCCGTGCCTGATGGCTACACTCCTGTCGAGAGCATCGTCTCCGATGTTCCGGACACCGACAAGTGGGAGAACGGAAAGAAGGCTGCTGACAACACCAAGGATCAGGGTTCAGATACCAACCCGGATCAGGGTCAAGGCGGTGCATAACCAAATAACAAGCGTGAATTATGGCTTACGTTAAATCATCAATTCCAAGACCTGGTGACGGCGCTGGTTGCGCCGCCACCAGAAAATCACAGATCATCCTCGTAGATGTGGAGGATGTCGCCAGCGAACCGACAAGAGAGGTTGGCAACTGCGTTGTAACTGGAGACCTCACATTGAAGACCGGCGCAAAGGCAATCTCCATCTATGCCACGGCTTCCACGATTCAGGTCACCGAGGAACTTTCCGGAGATCCGGACGCCGAGGGAATCAAGACCGGTATCGTGTTCGACCACCCGGGCAACTCAGTGGCCATCAAGAATTTCATCGAGATCTTCAAGAACCGTGGCGTGATCGCCATCGTGCAGGAGTGCGACGGAACAACTGCTGGCCGTCCTCAGATTATGGGACGTGTCTGCAACCCGCTCAGGTTGTCTCTTGAGACCAAGATGGACGGTGAGGCGACCAAGAGGACTCTTACCTGGAAGCAGGCGTTGCCTGACAAGTTCCTGGCCGGTGAATATGCCGGAGAGATGCCGGAGATCGCCGAGGACGCCACAAGCGCGACCGGAGGAGCTTAGCGGATGTCTAAGATCGACACAAAAGCCGTCGAAGGCAAGGTTGCGGGCAACCCTGTAAGCGGCGGAACGAATCTGGTTGTCTGTGCCTACGAGGGCACGGACGACCAGTTGTCCAAAGCCTGGGAGAAGATGACAGGTGTCAAGCCTGTTGTCATCACGGTTGAACCGGACGCTGACATCCGTGACATTCTTGCCGGAATCATCGCCGACAACAATATCTCCGATGATTTCATCCTCGTGCCGGCCAACTGCGTTCCTTGCGCCAAGATTTCCATCGGAGAACTGGCCACACCGCTTGTGTTCCTTGACGTTCAAGGCAACAAGGTTTTCAGCGAAAGGCTGCCGAAACCGTTCTCCAAGGAGAAACTGGTGGAGATGCTTCCGGCGCAAGACCAGACAGCGGAGGAGTTCCTAAAGGACTACTTCAAGAAGAATCTCCATAGACCAATCGAGGCCGGATTCCGGTTCGGCAACATCGTGACTCCGGTCTATCGCGCGAATCCTTGCGAACATCTTGTCATCGAGGCGTTCGTCCGCAAGAAGTTCGTGTTCGCCACTCCTCAAGGCTATGCGGCCATCACACATCTGATTGACCAGTACCTGCTGAATGAGTAACGAGATTGACAGATGGATATGTTCGGGAGCCGAGGTCACTGAAGGACTTCGGCTCTTGAGCATATACGCGCCCAACAAGTGGCTCGACGCTCTTGTCAGGAAAGCGCCGAAGGAATATTCACACCTCCTGAAGAAAGCTTTGCTTCCGTTCGCCACAGAGGTTCCGTTCTCGCAGACATTGACGAAAGGCGGGCGGTTCCGGGAAGACTGGCCGTTCCTCTCCGAACCTGATTGCCCGACCGAACTGAAGGCCCTTGCCGCGGATATGATCACATCGTGGCACAACTATGTCAACGCCCACGAGGATCTGTTCAAATGCACCACTCCGGAAGAGTGCTTCGAGGCCGCGGAAAAAACGGTAAGAAATTTTTATCAAAATTCAGTTTCCCGCACTGAATTTCAATACTACAAGGAGCATCACCGGATTCTTGGCAAACATCCGATTTTCGCCTTGACAAAGAAACTGGATAATCTGAGACGAATGCCGATCACCGAGCTAATCCGGAAAAGGCGCAATGTCCAGGATTCCATCTGGCGCGCGGAGCGGGAAATCAAGAAAGGCGACCGCCCTGACCTGAAAGTGTCAAGAGAGGAAAGGCTTTCCCGCCTGAAGATGACGCTCGATGAGATAAACCGAATGATTAAAGAATATGAAGGAACTGACAACCGAACTTCTCGATGATCTTTCATCCCTTGCGGCCATCGGCTGGACTGATGCCGAACTGGCCGGATTCCTTGACATCACAGAAAGGCAATTGGATGTCATCTTGGCTGATCCCGTCACGATAGATGATCAGCGGATCAGCAACGCCATCAAACGCGGCCAGCTGGAGAAGAGGGCCAAGATCGAACTTGCCGTTGTGCGTGGAGCTATGGGTGGCGACGCCGACTCCGTCGAGCAGTTCCGCGACATCGTCCGGGACAAAAGTTTCACCATCTCAAAGCTGGATCTGTTCGGCGGTGCCGAGAAAGAAGGCGCGTTCGAGAAGATTCAGGAATGTATTGCTTCCGGATCAAAGGGCAACCTTTCCGACAAGGAACAGATCTACATAGACCTGCTGACGCTGATATATTCATTGGACGGCCAGTATGGCAAAAGGAGGACGATCAAGTTCCTGACAAGCGCCCCTTTCTGCATCCCCTACCAGCGTGCCGCGGACATATATTCAGAAGCCGTGGAGCTCTTCTTCTGCAACCGCAAGGTCTCCAAGGAGGCGATGCGCAACAAGATGGCGGATCAGTTCGACACACTCTATGTCGCCGCGAGGGACGCCGCCAAGACATCGAAGGACTATGCCGTGGCCGCTGACATCCTTGCCAACAAGGCTCGTGCCCTCCAGCTGGACAAAGATGATCCGGCCAAGCTTCCGGCTGAAATCTACCAGCCGATGTTCCGTCTGCTTTCCGCAACGCCAGAATCCATCGGACTTCCGGCAGCCAACCGTGATGAGCTGGAAAGGCAGATTGACACCGTGGTCGCTCCGGAGTCCGTCAAGAGACGGCTCAGGACCGATGCAGGCATCGTTGATCTCGACATCGTAAAATACCTTGAGGATGCAAAGGAAGAGAGTTAAGCCCGGATCCACACAAGCAGCCTCCGTCCAGTACCAGAACCCTTTCGCCCAGATCGTGTCGCTGGCCGGCGCCTGTCAGAACCTCAATGTCGTGGGGCGTGGCGGAGCCAAGACAACCGACATCCAGGCCGAAAGACTGCTGGATGTCATCTATGATATGCCAGGAGCGCCCGTCGTCTGGGTGGCCGACACGTTCACGAACCTGAACGCCAACATCCTCCCATCCGTTCTGGAGGGGCTGGAACGAAAAGGACTCCGTGAGGGTGTCCACTATGTCATCGAGAAGGAGCCGCCCACCTTTACAGATGCGGAAAAGGCTGGTCTCCCGGACTGGCTGAAACCACATTTCTGGAAACCTTTCAACAAACTGGTCTCCTACAAACGCACGATCATCTTCTACACCGGCACCAACATCCGGTTCGGTTCCCTCGACCGCCCTGCCACACTGGCCGGAGCCTCCTACGTGTTCTGCTTCGGGGATGAGGTGAAATATTTCCGGGAAGACAAGATCTCCAACCTGCTGAAGGCAGTCCGTGGCTACAGGCAGGAATATGGTCACAGTGTCTTCTACCGAGGATTCAGTTTCACCACCGATATGCCGGACACCACGCACATCGGGGAATATGACTGGATCCTGAAATATGCCCACAATATGGACATCCCGGCCATCGTGCTTGTGCTGAAAGCCGGCCTGGTCTATAACGAATGCCTGCACGAGGCTGCCGCCGCCAAGGACAAATGGATGAATACTCACAGTGCCGATGACCTGAACGTCTATCGCAGCAAATGCCGTGTGGCCGAACAGTGGAAAGCCCGATGGACTGAACTTAGGATGCGTAAGGAAGCCAGGACTTTCTTCATGCTGGCATCATCCTACATCAATGTGGACATCCTCACAGAGCAGTGGTTCGGGGATGCCATCTCGGGTAAGCTTCCTGATCTGAACACGGCCATCCTCTCTATGCGCCCGTCCCTGGAATCAGGCGACCGCTTCTACACCTCCTTGAGTGAACGCCACTTCTATTATGATGGCACGGATGAGGAAGCCTACGATGGATTCGGACTGCTTGATCAGGAGGATTGCAGGGTGCTGAAATATCTCGATCTGGACAAACCGCTCATCGCAGGAGTGGATTTCGGGAATATGTGCTCGATGTCCATTGCCCAGAATGACACCGAGAAGGGACGCTCGTGCCTGCGTGTTGTGAAGTTCCTCTACACTCTTGCGCCTGAATATGTCCCTGACCTTGGAGAGAAGTTCCGCGCCTTCTTCGCACCTGTGAGGCGCAAGACCCTGATGCTGTACTATGACCGTGCAGGCAACTCCTACAAGTCCGTGGGTGAGGATCAGGTCGGCAAGTTAAAGAAGGCTATTGAATATGATGAATCCGGCCGCCGTACAGGGTGGACGGTGCAGCTTATGTCCATCAACCAGGGCAACATCGGGCAGCCGGAGGAATATTCATTTATGCAGGAGATAATGAGTGAGCGTAATCCACGGTTGCCGGTGATTCGCATCGACGCGTATGCGGCAAAGCATCTGAAGCTGTCATTGGAAAAGGCAAGGACTGTGGTCAGGAACGGGGTTGTGTTCAAGGATAAGAAAAGCGAGAAGTTACCGGTGGAGCAGCTGCCTACGGAGTCCACCAACCCATCAGACTCATTCAAGTATCTTGTGATGACCAAGCAACTCAGAGGCGTGGCCAGCGGCAAGACGATGCTGCCGTCCTCGGCGACGGATCCTCGTGCGGTCGGGAAAAACAAGGACTGAGCGGGGCGTGCGCCATATATCACCCTCGGGAAGGAATCGCAATTGCGATTCTTCCGTTGCGCGGCCCGAGCTCTTTTGCGTCCTAAAAAGTGCGTTTTTGCCGCGGCGGGGTGCAAGGCTTTGAACCACTTGATTTTGACGGGAATATATTCACAAAACAAGCCCGTTTGGCTGAAATAGCCGAGCCTTGGGCTGTAGTTTCCGGGTTGGGCGTGGTGTCCTTTTTATCGTCTTGGGAGGTGGATAACTTTGTGATATGAACGTATATGAAGCATTGACGGAGATGAGGCGACTGTCAGAGGAAGACAGGAGCTTCAGCTTCTCGTTTATGAGCTATAACCCCACGAAAGGCACAAGCGACGGGATCGTCTATGTCCGGCGCGGGGTGCTGAGACATAGGGAAACCAAGGAGCACAACAAGAACGCTGACATCATCGAGGGCTACACGGATCTGGAGACCGGAGAGCCGAGGCGTTTCTACCAACCGCTTCTGATGACATTCAACGGACAAAAACTGATACTCGTATGAGCAGAATCGAAAAAATATCCGACCACACATCCGTTCTGCGGCTGAACGATGGCCGGGCTTTCGCGCTTTCCAACAGGAGGGACAGCAGTCTGGACTCCGTGTTTTGGATGGCGCAACAGAGAAACTGGGAACAGTTGCCCCAGACGATTTGCGGACAGAAGATCGTGCCGTTCGGCCACGACAACAATCTGCCGGTGCACCTAAGGGACATCCTGGACGAAAACAATCTTGGTCCGGGAATCCTTGAAAGGCAGATGGGGCTTCTCTACGGCCAGGGCGTGTTCCTGAACCGGTTGGCTTACCAGGAAGGAAACATCGTGCATAACTGGGAGGAGGACAGGGAGATCCAGGAATGGCTGGACAGCTGGGACTATATTAGCTACATCAAGGGGTGTATGACCGATTACCTGCATCTGAAAGGGTTCTTCGATGCCAAGTATCTGGAGAAAGGCCGGAGAATAGGCAGGGAGCCAAAGATAGCCTATCTTGAGCATATTCCTTCAAAGAACGCAAGGCTGGAGTGGACGGACAGTAGGGAGATCAAGGACGTGAAACACATTGTTGTTGGGGATTTCGAGCATTCCTGCGTGGGGACGGGCGTAAGGGTCTATCCGGTCTATGACAGGAAGAATCCAGGACGGTTCGGAGCGTCGGCATCGTACAACCACACATATTCATTCGCAAGGGATTTCTATGCTGTGCCTCAGTATTGGGGAGCGTTGCGCTGGATTGTCAAGGGTTCGGAGATTCCGACCATATTCAAGTACGTGACGGACAACGGAATCAACCTTGCTTATCTGGTGAAGGCTCCCAAGGAGTACTGGGAGGAAAGGCGTGACCGTCTTAGGATGGTTCATCCGACTTGGAATGACACCAAGGTGGAGAACGAGATCAGCCGGTTGACGGAGGATCTGCTGTTGCAGATGCAGGATGTGCTCAGCGGCAAGGAGAACGCTGGAAAGTTCTTCTATTCGCTCGATATGCCGTCTGAAAGCGGCGCGGGACGTGTGTCTTGGTCCGTGGAGGCGATAGACCAGAAGATGAAGGACTTTGTGGAGGCTCAGTTGAAGATCTCGGAGGCTTCGGCATCTGCGATCACATCCGGAATGGGGCTGCATCCGTCGCTGTCGAACGTGATGGTGAACGGAAAGCTGGCATCTGGATCTGAATTGTTGTATGCCTTCAAGCTGTTCCTGCTTTCGGATACGGAGATCGCCTCACAGACGATTCTGGAGCCGGTCAACCAGGCGATAGCGTTCAATTTCCCGGGCAAGGGGCTGAAACTTGGGTTCTTCCACAAGCAGTTGTCGGCGGAGGATGCCCTTACTTCTTCGGCAAGGGTTAAAAATCAGTGATTATGATGGATTTGTTCAACAGAAATCGGGACGGTTCCAAGGAATTGGAGGATCTGACCGGCCAATGGTACGCTTCCTCTCCTTTCAGGCTGATCGAGACGGAAATCCGGTTCGCCACCGATGAGGTGGCGCGGCTTGTGAGTCAGGAGGTGGTCAAGGAGGCTGCTGAGGCTTACGATGAGGATGAGACGCCGGAACTCGTGGCCGCTGTAAGGCTTCCGGTGGCGTGTCTGGCGTTGATGCGGTACGCTAAGCTTTCGTCCGTGTCCCACGAATCGACCGGCCGGAAGGTCAAGATCGATGACAATGAGAGAAGCCCTTACGAATGGCAGATAGACAGGGATGACAGAGCGATGAGGGAGCGGTATTTCCGGGCTTTGGACGCTTTGTACACCTACTTGGAGACTTCCGGCAACGAGAACTGGAAGGCTTCGGCCAAGAGGACGATGATAGGCGAATCCATTGTCAGAAATATTCAGGAGTTCGAGGCGGTCTATCCCATCGATGGGAGCTATTACGTCTATTATCTGTTGCAGGCGCTTGTGATCGAGCGGCAAATGGCGGTCATTGAGCCGTTCGCAGGGGATAAATGGGCTTCGATTACTGACGGTTCGGCTGAGCCGAGGGCGCTTTCGCTGGCCAGAAGGGCGGCGATACTAAGTGCGGTGATCGTGGCCGGAACGAGGTGGAGCCTTGAGGTGTTTCCTATCGAGATCGCAAGGCGGTTCTCCCCTACCTATCAGGGCAACAAGTCCAACCGTGTGGCCACGATGGATGAGATTGACTGGTATGTCGGCAATCTGAAAAGTGAGGTCAAGGACGCTTTGACGGATTTGTCGGCTCTGATCAGCGAAGATAAGGCGGATCCTAAGCTTTTGCCTGTGAATGACAGGCGGAACAAATTCTTTACCACCGAGTGATGAACACGATTGAGGTTTTCGAGACCGGTAAGGTCGTGCAGGTGCCTGGCTCGTGGAGTGAGATGACTCCGAAACAGGTGCGTGAGGTGTTCAGGATCTTCGAGTGGTGCCTTAGGCACGGAAAGTCTCCGTTGGAATTCAATGTGAGGGTGCTTTGGATGCTGCTCGGGGTGCGGAGGACTGTCAAGGGATGGTTTGCCGACATATTCGCCGGCCACAGGCCTACTTTAAGGGACGAGAACGTCTATCTGATGTGCGAGAGGTTCCTCGGGTTCCTGTTCTCGGAGGAATCGGCGGCGCTGACGTTTGATTCGGTCGCCAACCCTATGCCGGTGGTGCGTTCGGGGCTTGTTTGGCTTCACGGTCCGGGGGAATTGCTTCAAGATCTGACGTTCGGGGAGTTCAGGCACGCCTCGGCGGCTCTGAACAGGTTCTTCAGGAGCCACGAAACAGATGACCTGGATGAGTGCATCGCCTTTTTGTACCGTGTGCGGTCAGGGAAGGCCAACCGCGCTGGCCGTATGGTTCCCGATGTGGACCAGCGGAACGCGAGGGTGCATATTCGCAGAGCATCGAGGTTGAAAGGGTGGCGGAAGAACCTTGTGATGATGTGGTTCTCGGCTTGTTTGAAGTACCTCCAGTCTGGTGTTCTGGAGATAGACGGGGAGGAGATAGACCTGTCGAGGCTTTTCGCCGGGGATGACAAGCCTTCCGGGGTCAGCTTCGGGTGGAATGACCTTCTGGTCGAGGTGGCCAAGGAGAACACGCTTGGAAACATCGACCGGGTGGATGAGGAGCCGTTGTTCTCGGTGTTGTCGATTATGTGGCATAACTATAAGGAAAGGAAGAGAAATGAGCAGATTATCAAGGCTTCAAAGGCTCACTGAGTACCTTGCGGGGTTGAAGATCCACTCCTGCCGGTGCTGTGGGCACATAGATCCGATTTGCACGACCGCGCAGTCGGACGCCACTTCCAAGCTGGCTCATCTTTCGGGTGTGCAGGTTCTCGTGGCGCGTCCGGAGGTGCATCAGCGCGGGGATTCTGACACGTTCCGGGAAGAGTTGGGGACGGTGATCTTCGTGTTGGAGAAGGGGCTTGGGCTGGACAAGACGGAGGAATCGGAGAATGAGCAGTATTCACGGCTTCTGGAGATTGCGGATCTGATTCTGGCCTATATCGCCGAGGAGACCTCAAGCCAGAACTGCCGTCTTGTGACGGGTTTGGCGTTGGCTTCGGTGGATGTGGTTCCGGAGTCGAGTGTGTTCGGTGGTTGGAGCGGGTACAGCATCGAGCTTGCGTTTGAGTGATGGATGTCAGGGCGCGTTTTGTCAGTGAGGTCCTTCTGGATGAGGGGCAGCGGCTTCTGAGAAATCAGGGGAAGGCCATCGAGGCCAAGGTCAAGAAGCGTTCCGGGCGGTTGGAGTCGTCCAGGAGTGTTTCGGTGACCGGTGGGAGCGGTGCTTCTGGGACTTTGACGTTCGTGCACGTGGCCTACGAGCGTTTTCTGGATATGAAGCGTCTCCAGCGTGGCGGCAAGTCCGTAAAGAGCAACCGCAAGATCCACAATCGCTATGTCTTCGGTGCTTTCGCCTCCATCGCCGAACGGCTGATGTACGAGTTCACGGAGGATGTCATCGCCCGGATCAGGGAGTCGGAACTGGGGCGAACGAAGTGAAAATCAGGCGGGAAGTCTTGATTATTTGGCCCAAAGTTTGTCTCTTTGTAAACACATTCGCAATACAAATGCAATACGGGAACACTTTTGATTTATGAAAGTCATGGAAAATAAAGCGATTATAGATTTAGAACAGGAATATCTGGAAGTTATGAAAGATGCGACTGTTTTGCCAACAAGAGTACTATCGTGGGAAAAGGTTGGAGATTTATATAAGCAGTTCTCATTGTACGACTACTCGAAATATACTACTTCTATAATAAGCTGTTTTAAACAGATATTTTTTTATGCTGCAATAAACCATGAAAAGCGGTGGATTGATTTTTGCAAGAGGTAGAGATAACACGTAATTCTGATTGAGTATGTTCTGGGGTTCTTTTGATGTTCCGATAGGAGTGATTATCCTCGTTCTGCTGGTTGTGTTCTGGAAACCGGTGACAAGCAGGATTTTATTGTGGGTATTCGTCATCATCACGTTCCCTTTTGTCGCATTGTGGAAAGGCATAGAGAAATTAGCAGGAATAGATGAAAATAGTTGTGAGACATCTGATGAGGACGCAAGAGAACTCGCACTAAAACGGAGGTGGCTGATGAAAAAGGTTGTCCTCGCAGCGACTGGTTTTTTGGCACTGTTCGCGGTCATTATCTGGACACTTCCGCTATTCGACATCCACGACTGGAAAGTGGTCGGCTGGCTATCACTCCCTGCCTTCATTTTAACTGTCATTATCGCAACCAGAACAAAGTTCTTTGATCCTCCAAAGGTGGGATAGCCAACATCTATGTCCTTTTGCAGCCGCTGATTAGCGGCTATTTTTGTGCCATAAATCACGTGAGATTATGGCTAAAAGAATTACTGATGAGGATCTTCGGCTGAACCTGATCATCAATGGGGACGGCGGCAGGAAACAGTTGCTTGAACTTGAAAGGCAAATAAACAACACAACAACCGCAATTGAAGAGACACGGAAAAAGATGACCGCTTTTGAAGTGGCGGGAAAGAAAGCCAGTCAAGAATATCAAGATTTGAGCAAGTCTTTGGAAGTTCAGCAGGCTTCACTGAAGAAATGCCAGTCTGAATTCAAGTTCCTTCAAGAAACAGTTCCTCTTACAAGCAAGACGATGAAAGAGCTTAAGCATCAAATCACCGCCACACGAACTGCACTTGAACGCGCTGTTCCTGGCTCCGATAATTGGAACCAGTTAAACAAGGCACTTCAAGAATTAAAAACAAGATACAAAGAGCTTACCGATCAGTCTAAAGCCGTCAGTTATACAACGTGTGAGATGATGGACAGACTTAGCAAGTATGCCATTTCGCTCACATCAGCTTTTAAAGGAGCCGCTAATGTGATTAACAGGTTCACTGGTGCACGTGATGCGTTTTTAGCCTATGACGAGGCGATGACGGATGCGATGAAGACCACGGGGCTGACTAAAGATGAGATTTCGGAACTCAGTGAGAAACTCAAAGGCATAGACACAAAGACAGCTCAGAACGAGTTGCTTGGACTTGTGCGGGCCGGCGGTAAGCTGGGAATATCCGGTCAGGAAGACTTGCTGGGGTTCGCAAAGGCCGCCAACCAGATCAACGTGGCGCTTTCCGAGGATCTTGGCGGTGATGCGGAGGCTGCCATCACGGAAGTAGGAAAGATGGTCGATGTGTTCAACCTCAAGGATGAGTTCGGAATCGAGAAGGCGATGCTGAAGGTCGGTTCGGCCATCAACGACCTGGGAGCCGCGTCAACGGCCAACGAAGGCTACATCGTGAACTTCTCCGGAAGGCTTGCCGGTATCGCACCTAACGCCAAGATCAGCATCGACAAGGTGATGGGACTTGCGGCCACGCTTGACTCTCTACATCAGCAGGCCGAGACATCCTCCACGGCCGTTGGACAAACCATAACAAAGATGTTCGAGAAGACGGAGACATTCGCAAAGATTGCAGGGATGTCTCTAAAAGATTTTTCGGATTTGCTGAACAACGATGTCAACGAGGCGTTCATCCGTGTGCTGGAAGGAATGAACAAAGGTGGGGACGGCGGAATGAAAGCTATCACCGAGGCGATGGGAGATATGGGGCTGAACGGTTCACGCGCCATTCAGGTACTCGGAAGCCTTTCAAAACAGACGGAGACATTGCGGCAGCAGCAATTGATCGCGGCCGAAGCTTTCAACGAGGGTACCTCAATCACCAATGAATATGAGCTCAAAAACAACTCGTTGACGGCCACGTTGGAAAAGCAGAAGAAGGCTCTTATGGAGACGACCGTAGAAATCGGAGAGAAAATGAACCCTCTGATGTCTGAAAGTGTCGGACTTACGAATATGGGTCTGAAAGCCGTTTCCGCATTGATTGGTCCTATGGTCAAGTATCGCTACCAAATAGCCGAGATTGCGGCGGCCATATTCATCTATAACCAACGGGCGAAACTCAAGCTTGCGTATGACAAGTTGCTGGCATTCTGGAGCAAGGAGAATAGAGACGCTTTGCTGAAACAAGCGCTTAGTCTGAAGGGTGCAAGTGTCGGTACCGCAGCTTTGTCATTGGCTCAAAATCTTCTTGTCGGCAATACCAAGGCTGCTACTATTGCATTCAAACGCCTCGGTTTGGCCATCAGAGCTAATCCTTTCGGGCTAATCCTAAGTGTCATCTCCGCCGTGGTTGTCGGTATAACCACATTTGTCAGGCGGTCAAAAGAAGCAACCAAGGAAATGACAGAGATGAGGAAGGCGGCCGCTGACACAGCCTCTGAAATCAACAGGGAAAAAGATGCGGTGAATAGGCTGAAGGATGCCGTCACCTCGGCGACCATCGGGTCAAAGGAAAGGGCGGCTGCCATCAAACAGATAAACGATCAGTACGGTTCTTACCTTCCACACCTGCTTGATGAGAAAGCGTCCAATGATGAGGTTGCCGCGGCTCTTGGCATTGTCAATGACAAGCTTTCCGAGCAGATAAGGTTGAAAGGGATGCTGAACGCCAAATCCAAGCTGGATGAAGGGCTGCAAGACAACACTGTGAAAGCGGCGGAGAACATCAGGAATGCCTACAACAAGACACATAAAGACTCCAAGATGAGCGAAGATGACTACCGTGGCGTTCTGGAAGCGATTGTGGGATTCCGAGACACGATGACATCGGAGACATCATCCAGTACCGACAAGATCAACGCTGCGGCGGCGTTGAAAAGAAGCCCTATACTCAGAGATTTCCATCCTGATGATTTGGCGAAGAAATTAAGTCCCGTCTCTTCCGGAATAGATAAGTACAATTCAGACGTGAAGACATTAGAGGCGTTGTATGGCGTAAATAAGAGGAAGAATAGTAGTGTTACTACGACATCCGGGACATCAGCCTACTCAACTGCGGATAGCGATGTCACAACAACTCCTGACAACAAAACCGGAAAGCAGCAGTGGTCATTGAGCAATGATGAGGCGTTCCTGAAGGCTAAGGCGGAGCTGACGAAGCAGTTCAATGATAAGGAGATCGCTTCGCAGGGGGAATATGACGATAGGATTTATGAGCTGGAGGTGGCTACGTTGACGGCACGGCTGGCTGCTCATAAGGAGAAGGGGGCGGAAAGAGCAAAGATTGAGAATGAGTTGCAGGATAAGATCAAGAAGCATTCGGAGGATGCGTTGAAGAAGCGGCAGGAGTACGAGAAGAAGGCGGCGGATCTGGCCAAGGAGGGAACAGCGATCATCAACGAGGCGGAGACGGACAAGACCAGGGCGGCGATGGATGGTGAAGAGGTTCGGTACCAGGCGGAATTGAAGAAGTTCAAGGAGACGCAGGTGCTGTACGAGAATCAGGCGGCGGTGCTGGAGGCTATCGAGAAGAAGCATCAGAATAAATTGTTGAAGATCAAAGAGGATGCTTCGAATAGGGAGTTGGCGCTGCTTGAGGCTAAGCACAATGTCAAACTGCAAGAGATTCAGAATGACTATTCCAAAGTCGTAGCCGAGGAATCCCCGACTTCTGTTGGCGTTATGAAAGCAAAGAGAACCAGAGATGACACTCTAGTTAAAGAGAATTTGTCTTATCAGAATGTCTTAAAAGATCGTCTTCAACAGATAGTTGATACCGGAGGATTTGATGGCATCAAACTTTCAGAAGAAGAACTGGAAAAGTACAGGTTGAAACTTGAGCAGGTCACCGGCAAGATCAACGAATTAACCGCAACGCAGAAGAAGAGCAATGCGGGAATATTCGGGGGCACAGGCAACGGAGAGTTGTTCGGTGTGTCGCAAGAGAAATGGAACCAGCTTTTCGCCAACATCGCTACTGGCAAGGCTGGCACCGAGGATCTGCTTACCGCTTTGTCCGGAATCGGCGGGGCGGCTCAGGAAGGGTTTAAACTGGCAAGCCAAGCGATCGCTCTTACGGCTGCTAAAGAACAGCAGGACTTCAAGCGGTACCAGAAGGACAACGAGAAGAAAAAGAAGGCTCTCAAGTCTCGTTATGATGCCGGTCTGATGTCTCAGGAACAGTACAATGCAAGGGTCGAGGAGATGGAAGCCGAGGAGGAGGCCAGACGTGAGGAGATGGAAATCAAGCAGGCCAAGCGTTCCAAGGCTCTCAGTTTGTCACAGGCTATCATACAAACATCTTTGGCTGTGATGAAGACCTTTGCAGAATGGGGCGGATGGCCGGCGGGTGTGGCTCCTGCTGCCATTATGACGGCATTGGGCGCGGCTCAGATCGCGATGATCGCGGCGCAACCGATTGGTGCGGAGGAGGGCGGCTTCGTGAACACTCGCCGGGCTCAGGACGGAAAGGCCTTCAAGGCGCGGCTTTCTCCTGACAAGAGAGGCTTCGTCTCCTCCCCTACCATGCTTGTGGGTGAGAACGGCGGTGAATATGTGATCCCGGCTGACGGACTGAGCAATCCGACATTGCTGCCGTTCGTGGCGACGATGGAGGAGGCTCGGAAGGCTGGAACGTTGAAGAGCCTGAACTTCGAGGCGGTCTATCCTGTGGGAGCCGCTATCGGTCGGGAAAGCGGTGGGTTCACTGGCACTTCGACAAGCCCAGTGACTGGAATCGGCTCTGGGGCTGGCGCCGTAGTTTCGGCAAGGTCAGCGACAGATGAAAGGTTGCTGGAGGCTATCGAGCTGCTGAACAAAAGGCTCTCCGTTCCTATCAAGGCGGATGTGTCGATGCTGGGGAAGAACGGGATCATCGAGCAGACGGAGAAGTACAACAGGGCGAAACGCCGGAGTACCTGCGGCAGGTAGCGAAAGTTTTTCTGCATTTTTTTCGCAAAACTCTTGGAAATTGAAAAACGAAGTTGCATATTTGTGGTGCGATACATATTGGATGGCACTCTTTAGCGGCTGATTTTTTCCCGTTATTGATTGCTGACATATTTTTTAGAGAGTTTTTGTCCTCTGTATGGTCGTCATTGGCGAAAGCCGTGACTGTACTAGCCGCAAGGCTTCCAGTATGTATCGCAGACCTATAGCAGAGGACATTTATTTACAATTAGTTATGCGATACACTAATTCAAACAACGCGGCTGCTGCCGCTGAAAGCCACAAGATCGGGGCTGACTCTTTCATCATCGAGACCAGGATTGAACTTTTCCAGATTGCAGATCGATTCTCGGAGTGGGAAAAGCAGATGTACGAGAAGAAGGAGTTGCTGATGGACGGGAGGTTCGACAATGAGATTCGGACGATGAATGCTGCGTTCTACCAGCTGGATGAGGCTCTGAGAAAGATTCTGAATGAGGAGCTGGAGTTCGACATCCTTAGGCACGGCAAGACGGTGGAGTGATTTTTGCAAGTGGTTGGATGACACTAATTCTGAATGAGTATGAGAAAGGTTATTTTAGTTATCGCTATACTGTTGGTTGGCTTCAGCGGGGATTGCTTTGGAAGAAAGCTGGCGGATCCAGACACGCTTACATTCAAGAAGACATATTCGATGCCGGGAATGAGTGAAGATGATATTTACGTTTTCACGGCTGGATGGAGAGAGCCTTGGATGGAATTCTATGGAAGTCCTCGTGGCAAGTATGGAACAGACGGCAAATACTATGCTTGCCGGTTTTATGGACAGAAACTGGATAAGGTCAAGGCTAACATATTCCCTAATGTTTATCTGATTTTCCGTGATGGGTCTTTTGATTTGATATTCACCGATATTTCCGCAAGCTGGAGGCACAACTATATTGATTGCTTGTCTTCACGGGATGACAGATTCAACCGTAATGTGTTTTGGCGGATGTCATACAGTATGAAGATCCTTGATCAGATAAGGGAGCGTTCCAAGGAGTTGTTCGAGATAGTCACCGCCTCGATGGATCATTACCTTGAGGTCGGCCCGCCGGTGGAGCTGAAGAAACTCTGACAACCTTGACCTTCGTTTAGCAGCCGCTTTCGGGCGGCTGCCTTTGTTCCGCAATCCCCATCGAACGAAGTGAAAATCAGCGGAAAGTCTTGATTATTTGGCCGGAAAGTTGTTCAATTATTTTTTTTGTATTGCATTTGCATTTACAAAAATATTATCATTATCTTTGCACAGATTGATGAGATACATATTGATGAAGGCGCTATGAGCTCATATATTCAGCATAAGAATTATGGACAACAGCAATCCAAAGTCAGGGTTTACCCTTGAAAATATCATCCTAATCGAAAGTTCTTTCAAAAGAATTAGCGATGTGATATTCGACAAGAAGGCTCAAAACTCATTCGATATAAATGTTGGAGTCGCATCTGCCGAACCAAGAATAGCCGTCACTGTTGATGTTACAGTGGCGCAAAAGCGTGACGAGGTTGAGCAGTTCAGGATTACGGCAAAAATGGTGGGAATATTCAAGAAAGAAGGTGAATCGGACATCAAAAGCGATGAGGATTTTGGCCGTATCAATGGTGCGGCCATTGTGTTCCCTTTTGTAAGAGAACACATTGCCAATGTGGCATTGAAAGGAGGCTTAGGTGCGGTTCTTATCCCACCTGTTAATTTCACGAAGTACACGGGTAAAGAATAGAATCCGTTTCCGTTGTCCTTTTGTAGCCACCTGCGGGTGGCTATTTTTGTGCCATAATGAGTTCGTTATGGTTAGGATATTGACTAAGGATTTCACGGGGCTGGATCTTACGAAGGGGTTCGAGTTCCAGATCGAGATGGAGAACCCGATGCTGGACGAGGAGCATATCCCTTCAGCTTTCAGCACGCAGATCTCGTTTCCGCCGTCGCCGGTGAACAGGAAGGTGTTCGGCTACACTCCGGCGATGTTCCTGGCGCCGAACGTGAAGAGACTGGAGGCCTCGGTGTGGATCGGCGGCGTGCCTTTCGTGACCGGCACGCTGGTGTACGACGGCATCGAGGACGGGTGTCTGATGTACACGTTCACGGAGAAAGTGGTGGAACTGGAGGGGAAGATCTGGGAGAAGAGCATCCTGGAGTTCGACACGGGTTCCATCCCAAGCACCCTCTCGAAGTTTTCTACGCCGCTGCTTATTAACAAGACAAATGTTGCAATACAGCCATATTCGGTGATCAGTAGAATTCCCGTGTCAGGTGAGCCAGGTTCAGCAGGCGCTACCACAGGGCAACTAACTGAAGACGATTACCTCTACAGGAAGAAGTATTACAATTATTACAATGCGTCAGAGAGTTTTACCTATAATACCTTCATTCCGGCTATTCCATTGAGGGTCATCCTGGCAGGATGCTCGGTAAATGTTCCTAACGACATGCTACTCCGGAACGGATGGGCTGAACTATCCATTCTTGGTAGATACCACGAATTCTTGTTTGATGACGTGGTGAAGCCGAACAGGTGGCGTGACGTGGCAACATCGGGAATAAGGCCACCGTCAACCGGAAAGCCCACAAGGCGAGGATCTTCTACTCCAGGGAACAATAAGATCACTGATTTGGCCTCGTTCCTTCCAGACCTCTCTTTCGCTGAGTTGATTAAAGGTCTTTGTTCGATGTTCTGTTCGACCATATTCAACGACGGCGGAAAAGTCAGAATGATAGAGAATAAAGATGTTCTTGGCTATCCTGTCGAGGATTGGGAAGAAAAAATAGAGGACGATTATTCTTCTTCGGAAGAGAAAGCCGTATCTTATAAGTTCGGCTATGGCGACGATGGAATCTCCTATGACACTACAAAGCTAACCCAAAATATGGAGGACGGTCGAGTAGAAAGAATCCAAGAGGGCAATGTGGACGGCATACTGGCGCACTTTTCGTCAAGTGAGGATTATTCGGTGGTCTTCGACGAGGCTACTGGTGATGTCTATTCTGGCCGCAAATATGACGGAGTCGTAAGGAGACAATATAACCCAAACAATGGCGTGATCGTTCCTGTAACGGAAATAGCGTATGAATGCGACTTGCTTTACAAAGGGGCAAAGCCTGTGGAAAACCATGTGGAAGGCGCAGACACATTTGACAATAGCACCGAATTTATGACAGCGGGCTGCGTGCCGGAAAAATTATTCATTTCCGACACAACTTTTCCACGGAGCATGGCGGCTATAATTGAACCGAACGATGTTGGAAAAGAGCGTGACAACAAGGTCTACATTGGGGTGTCATTTGAGGATCAGTTTTTCAGCAATGGCATATTCGCCCCTATCTCAAAGGCAGACTTTCAGTTTGTTGGAACCGAAGACCTTACTCCCGGCGGTCTCTGGGAAGAATATCACAAGGCATTCGCCCAGTGGCTGGGAAAGACGAGGCAGAGGGTGGCCGTGGACGTGAACCTCACGCCTGTCGAACTGCACAACTTCAGGCTGTACAGACCGGTGTACTTCAGGGGGAGGAAATGGATCGTGGCGAAGCTCTCGGTGACGGTGGCGGCGGGTTCGGACAGGGTCTCCACCAGAGGCGAGTTCATCGAAATCTGATGTCCTTTCTGAATGGGGTCTCCAGGTGTACATTTGTCCTGGGTTGGGGATGATATACCCTGCCATTGAAACACGGATATGGAATTTACAGGTAGCATACAATTCGCTGACGAAAGCTCTTGGCTGACGCTGACCACGGAATCGGATGACACGGTGACGATCTCCGTCAGGCTCAACACCTTTGTCCCCAATCAGGAGGTCATGAGTTTTGAGGTGACTCCAAACTCTGGCATAGTACGGTTGCCGGCGGGGGAAATACTCAGGGTTCTGAAAGGCAACGGTGTCGGGATGATTACAGGAGTATTCGCAGCCACGCAAGGCACGTCGTCTTGCTCGTACAGTTTCAGTGTGCTGCCTTGCCGGAAGTTCGCCTATAAGTCGCTTGCCGCGACCATATTCACGACAAGGCCGGAAAAATCTCCTGTCCATGTCGGAGCCGAAGACAGACTCTGGTTCTACAGGATGGCGGGTGATGTCTCCACCTATGTCAGATTTAACTATCTTGCCGGAGGCTCATCCAGCAACTACGAGCTCAGTCCCACGTATAGCATTAATCTGAAATATTATGACCTTGACATTTCCGCTGACACGATGCTGGCGACCGCTTCCGCAAAGGGGCTGGACGTGTCAAACATAGTGTCCTATGATGTTTGGATAGAGTGTTCCGGAAGCAAGTCAACGGTATATTCTTTCGTCATCAAGAGGATGCGGTTGCCACTGAAGACGTACAAGTTCCTGGGGCGGCGAGGGACGTATGAATATATTCACGCAACCGGGAAGTTCAGCCGCTCGATAGAGTCGGAGACGCAGGTGTTCGTGAATTCCGGGATAGAGCAGGAGCTTGAGAATGACTATTCGATGACATTCGAGCAGAACTCCGGGCACATCGACAGCATCGGGATGAACGGGTACTGGCTGGAGTTTCTTGCGGCCAAGGAGAGGTACATCATCGAGAAGGATGGTTCGGAACGGGCTATTGTCGTGGACGAGTTCAAGACATCGCTGACCGATAGGACTGTCAGCAGCATGACGTTCAAATGGCATTATGCAAACCCTAACAACACTGTCATTGACAAAGTGGACATCGACATCACAGGACTTGGCATCCTCGGGCCGTCCACCGTGAACGATGTAAGCAACACGGCGCAGTTCCAGGTGACATATTCACCGTCGAACACGACACAGCGGAGCATAACCTGGAGTGTGGTGAGCGGTTCGGACTATGCGTCCATCGATGGCAACGGGAAGCTGACGGTAAAGAGTAACGCAAAGGGGAACGTGGTCAAGGTCAGGGCGACAAGTACAGACAAACCAAACATCTACGCCGAGAAGTCAGTGAACGTCACCTATTTTTCGGCTGAAGTCAGCATCAGCTTCCAGAAAGACAGCATAGAGGTCGAGGCAAAGGCCGGCACCGTGACAAACACGTTCACCACAACAGGACTCACCAACCTTCGGGTGTCCGCCTCCGGAGGGATGGCCATAACCACGGGGCCGTCGATCACCGGTTACCTCATCGGGTTCGCCTATGCGGAGAACACGGGCAATTCGGCGAAAATGGCCACGGTCACCCTGACAGGAGACAGAACGGACGGCAAGGGAACCTTCTCGAAGTCGTATACGGTCTTACAGAAAGCGGCGGCATCAGCCGAAGATCCATCGTGGGATCTTCCTTCTTCATACCTCGGAGAATATCTGACCTTGAATCCTGCCGGCGGCACCTTTGACATAAACATAAGCGATCCGGCGAGAGCAGGTTGGAGAGTAGTGTTCGATAGTCCTCTGACGTTAGAGTCAGGCTCTGCGACCGGAACAGGCCAAGGGAAACTATCGGTCAGATACCCTGCGAACGACACCGGTTCTTCGCGCAGTTTCGAACTCCTACTCAAAAGCGGCGTGAGTTATTTAACAAAATGTGTCGCCAAACAAGCAGCCAAGGCGGAGACTCCGAAAGCCGACCCGTCCTGGAATTTGCCTTCAACCTGGATCATCAAAGCCGACGGAAGCAATGCTCCATCTATCCAGGTCACCGACAACGACAATGTTGGCTGGAGGTTAGTCCTGCCGGATTGGATCCAGACGGAGGGCGGCATGACGGAGGGGACCGGCACGTTCTCCCTGATGACGGCGGCGGATGGCAACGACGGTTCGGAAAGAACCGCGGAACTGCGGCTCGTCAGCACTGACAGCAACACAACCTACGCCGTATGCAGCGTATCACAGAAAGCGGCGGCATCTCAGGAACCGTCAATCACATTCTCCATGAACAGTGTCACGGTTAAGGCCACGCTCACTGTTTTGACGAATCCGATGTCCTACCAAAACCTTACAGGTTTGAACGCGACAGTGTCCGGGGAGCTTTCGGAGGCTGCGGCCACCATCGAATCCGCCGCGGTTAAGGTTACTTTCGCACAGAACACCTCTTCCTCCAAGCGCGTCGGGACGATCACGGTAACAGGAACCAGAGCGGACGGCAAGGGAACATATTCGAAGTCGTTCACGATTGAACAGTCGGCGGCAAAGGCCGCCACATGGGATCTCCCGTCTTCATTGACATTTGAGGCGGGTGGCGACGGAGCGATTTTCACGATAACGGACAAAGACAGCGCCGGCTGGAGACTGACGCTTCCGGACTGGTGCCTTGTCAGCGACGGGATTACCAAGGGATTCGGAGACCGCGACACCGACCTGGTGGCAAGGGCAAATGACACCGGCTCTTCAAGAACCGGCACTGTACAATTGGTAAGCACTGATGGGAATACTGTCTATGCTACTTGTATCGTAACTCAGAATGCAGATAATTCCATGAATTTCGCCATCGCGCTGACGCTCGACCCCTCGGAGGAACGATAACCAAGAACTCAAGCATTAGATATTAATGAATATGAATTGCGCATACAACGAAAAAAACGACATTTTCCATGTCGTCAGGGGAAATGATTTCCCTATCAGGATCTGCCTTTGGTCGAAAGGACTGACGTTCGGCCAAGACAGAGCCTACGAATTGGAGGACTGCTCAGAAATAATGGCGAAGGTGGTAGGTTCCGACAGGAAAGTCGCCGTCAAAGCATGGTTTGTCACGACCAACGAGATCAGAGGACTCGTGGAAACCGGCTCTCTCCCGATAGGCGACTATGGGGTGGAAGTCGTTTTCGTCAATGGCTCCGGCATCAAGAAGAGGATACTTCAGCACGGAGTCATAAGGGTTGCCTCATGCAACGATGCTTCCGGGGTTCAGGAAGACAGTTGTATTGTCAATCTCTATGTGGATAAAGAGACATCGGGCGGTGGAGATGTCCCTGATCCCACACCAGGTGAATCCTGCAAGCCTGACTCCGAACTTTCTGAGACCAGTGAGAATTGCGTGCAGAACAGAGTCGTGACAGGAGCCATAAGGGAGCTGCAGGACAACTGCTTCCCGACTTCACTTGAGGCTTCCATCTCGCCGTCTTCGGCAGAATGGACAGGTAACTCAGTAGAGGTCAGTGTATCTTTCAGGGTTCTCAGAAACTCTAAGCCAGTAGTAGCTGACACTGTCCAGATCCAGTTCAACGGCGAGACTAAGACCCTGGAGAATGTAGCGGAGGGCTCAGAGAAATTCACCCTCTCTACTCAGGGCTACAAATCCGGCTCAGTCACTGCTAAGAAGGGTTCTACTACTATAAAGAACTCACCAAGGTCTATCAGTGCTAATCTCTATCTCCCAGTATACTATGGATTCTCTAAGGCCACCACAGGAAATGAGTTGACTATCACTTCACTGACTAAGGGAGGCTCTTCTCTCAATGGTACCAAGACTCTCACCAATGATGATGCTACTAAGTACCTGTGGCTCTGCGTTCCTAACACCATGTCAATCAACAAGGTTACATCTAGTGGTTTCGATGTTCCGTTCTTGGCTCCAGTAGAGGCTTCTACTCCACTGGGAACCTACAAGTGCTATCGAACTAAGGATCTTCCTGGTGCTGGCTCTATGACCATTGTTATCTCTTAAAACTTAGAATATCATGGCAGATTATATCAAGATCTATGGCGAACTAAGACGACCATTAGAGGGCCAATATGTCACAGACTCAGATCAGATAAAATATGAGAATGAGACCGTAAAACAAGTACTGCATAGACTAGATGGTGTCACCTACGTAGATGTCCCAGAGCTCGAGGACGATTACATTGTTCAGGCAAGCGCATCTCACAAAGAGACTGTCTATACTATCGAAGTGGGAGCAACCATTCATGCTATCGTGGGTGACTCCACCATCAAATGGATGAACGGAGAGGCTCCTGTCACTCAAGCTGATCACATATATGTGGTATCAGTGATCGGGTCTCTGGCTGTCTGGGGAGAATTTCCAAAAGTCTAAGCTATGAGTGTATTTAGAGCTCTGATGATGCATAAGCATCAATCTCTGAATGAGTTCATCAAACTTGTTCCAGAGAACTTAGAATTCCCGGACCCAGAGAGCACTAAAGATCTAACCGTAGAATCTAATGCTTCCTGGACTCTTGGAGTCAAATACAACGACTAAACACCTAATAAAGGCTAATTTATTAACATTCTAAAACCATTAAAAAGTATGGCAAAACCGAGTTGGATTAAACTGGGCAAGAGCTCAGGTTCCATGAACGATTCCACAACTGTTACCGCCAGTGAGTACACGGGGCGTCAGCAGAGAGGTGGAACAATCACTGCTAAAACAACTGGAGGTGCAACAGACACTACTTCAGTTTCTCAGGCCGGTAAGGCTGAGTTTATTAATGTGCCGACCAAGACTTATAATGCCGCTGCAAAGGGTAGCAACTCTGACGGTTCTGACACCATTCAGATCACTGGTACCGCAAATACGGCAAACATCAAGGTGGCCGAGACTACGGGCAAGATTATCCCTGGGGCAGCCTACAAGATCCAAGTCAACGCAGTCAACGATGATTCTTGGGATGGAAAGACTGACACGGGCATTGATGACGATCCGGGTAAGGATGCTCAGTTCACTTTCACTATCGACGTCAAGATCCCAGAGAACAAGACTGAAGCTGCCAGAACATTGGAGATCAAGCTTCAGAATGGTAACGGCGATGTTGTCACTGATGCTATCGCCATCATTCAGGCCAAGGGTGTCAAGTCTTATGGTGCTGTTACCCTCACCGTGGGTACTTATCAGCAAATCCCTGCTGCCGGTGGTACCGTTGATGCCCCTTCTGTTTCCTTCTCCCAGCCTTGGGGATGGAACGGTGTTACCTCGGGGGGTGGCACCATTACTACCGGTGGCACTGTTGCTTATGCAACTAAGACCGGATGGCCTTCATCTCTTACCCTTGCCACAGCTACGGGTCAGGTATCTGCGGAATCTCGTACAACCGTAGTTGGAGACGTGATTTCAGGCACTGTAACTATCACTCTCAATGCTAATGGCAAGTCTGCTTCCAAAGAGGTTTCAGTTAGTCAGCAAGCCAATTCCGTTACTTATGCAGTTACGGATGTGACACTGGCTGCTCCAGCTGACATCCCAGCTTCCGGAGGTTCAGTATCTTCTACTACGGTTACAGCCAAGGGTTCACAGACTTACACCTCGGGTTCAGTCACCAGTGATGTTGCCCTCACCAACGGCTCTGATGATTGTACCATCACCTTTAGTGAGGGAGTTTCAGCTGCTTCACTTGGTACAACTGTTACCAACAGAACTAAGAAGGGCACTCTCACTGCTACGGTTACTTGGAAGACTACAGCTACCAAGTCCGCTTCTGTAGATGTATATCAGGCAGCCAACACCGCTACTTACGGTGACATCACCTTTGACTCTGCCGTTGCCACAGAGGTTTCACTCAAGGCTGACGGTACCCAAAGCCGAAACATGACCGACAACTCCAATGTTGGCGCCAAGCAGACTGTCACCTATACTTCTGGCGCCACCAGAACAGAGGCCAGCACTACTGCTGCGGTTGTCTTTGATCTCAGTCCAAAGGTCAAGACCGCTGCAACTGGATTTGCTCTCTCTTCTGACGGCATTGTCTCCGTTGGAGCCAATCCTACTACGGAGCCTCGTGGAGGCTTTGTAGTGACAGTAACTGTCACCGGTGAGGGCGACAAGACTGCCACCCGAGACTTCACGTTTAGCCAGCAGGGGTCTTCTTCCTACATCAACCTCACTCCAGAGAGCCTCACCTTTGTGGCTGCCGGAGAATCCAAGACGCTCACTATAGAGTCAAACGACAGCTGGACTCTTGAATAAGACTGTCATAAGGTGGGAGGGGGTGAAACCCCTCTCATCTTCTAATTTATTCTAAAAAACAGAATAACAATGGCAAAACCAAGTTGGATCACTGTAGTATCCGGGTCTACAGGAAGTGGCTCAGGGACAAGATCACTAAAAGCAAGCTCCCATACTGGAAGATCAAGCAGATCAGGCTCTATCAAAGGAGTTACCTCTGGTGGAGCCTCTGATTCTGTAGTTCTCTTACAGGTTGGAGCTGGTGAGTTTATCATGGTAGACAAGACTTCCTATTCTGTTGCAGCTCTGGGTGGCACCGTGAAAATCACTGGCACTAGCAACTCGCCATCTCTGAAGCTGACTAATCTCACTAATTCATCTTTACTTTCAAATTTCACCCTTAAAGTAAACGGGACGGCCTATTCCTGGGACGGAAACTCCTCTCATCAGATATCGGGTGATCCTGGGGCATCTAGCTCTTACACTTTTGAGATCTCCTTTGACGTGTCGGAGAATCAGACAGAGAGCTCCAAGGACATCACTTTCAGGCTCCGCGATTCGGGTGATCCTGGGGTATCTTCTGAAGCCATCACCATTACCCAAGCAGCAGGTGAGAAGACCTACGGCACTGCAAGTGTCAATATGGGATATTCTAATTGGAATATCGGTGCAGGAGGAGGTATTGCCACCCCTTCTTACACATTTTCAATCCCTTGGGGATGGAATGGCAGGCCCTCTGGTGGTGGAACTCTTACCCAATCTAATTCTTCTCATTCTGTAAGATACACCTATTATACTGATCCTCCTGGTTCTCCTTATAACTGGACCTTAAACGAGTATACAGGAGAGCTAGTTATGGGTTCTCTGGGAAAGGTCATCACTGATTCTTATTGGAAAGCTGATATTAAGATAACTATTAAAGTTAATGGTCAGACATTAACTTATACCGATTTTGTAAGACAGGGGCCTAATAAGGCCACCTACACTTTGAGCTCTGCTTCTGTTTCATTAGACGATATCCCAGCATCGGGTGGCTCAGCTGATTCACCAAACTTTATCTCAGCTTCAGGCAAGATTGATTATTCTTCTGGAGAATCCGATACTCCTTCTATAACATCCTCAGATGTTATCATTACGTTGTCTAAAACGGTAAACGGCTCGAATCTTGGTTCAACTATTAAAGCCAGGACTAAACTCGATACGGTTACAGCTACTATAACCTGGAATGGATCCCAAATAACCCAAAGTATTGATGTATATCAGCAGGCCAATCAGGTATCATATTCATCAGTTAATGCTTTATCTTCTACTGTAATCATTCCAAAGACTGGTGGTGATGTAGATATAGCTGCTAAGGTATCTCCGAACCAGACAGCCACCTATACTTCTGGTGCTACTAAAACTATAACTGATTTTACCTATGAGTTCACATCAGTACCAAGTTTGGTAACCATTGATGAGCTTAATCTCAAGGCCACCGTTGGTAAGAACATCACTGGCCTAAGCAGAGATGATACTATTGAAATGAAGATAACGGGCGAGGGGAGCAAGTCAACTACAGCATCCATATCCTACCATCAGGAGTCTTTAGTTATGCCTTCTTGGAATGTTCCTACTACATTCCGCTTTGACAGCATTGGTCAGAGTGATCTATCCGCATCAGGCTTGGATTTGAATATCACTGACCCAGATAATGTGGGTTGGACTATCGATGGTCCTTCTTATGTTGGAAACAGTTTAGTAAGTGGCGACCCGCTACCAATAAGTGGTACCGGAAATAAGAGCTTGTCTCTGGCGCCTGATGTTAACACCTCTTCAGAGAGAACCTTTGATCTCGTTCTTAAAGCTTCTACTGGAGATGTAATTGCCACTTGCAATTGTACACAGGATGCTTCAGAGGCTGAGAATACCGTTGCGATGAAGATTGCAATATCAAATGCTGATCAAGTGTTAGATGTAGCGGATCATAATCCACAAGTATGTATTAACACCAATGGCTTGACTATAACGGACGGGATATCTTTGGGAACAATTGCATCAATGGACTCACAGTACATATACATTGATATTCCAGAGTCTAATGTTGCTGAATTATACAACAAGTTGCAGGTTGACTGGAAATATAATCAGTTCTTATATGTTCATATATTAAACGGATCCACTAATCCTGATACTGTTTATAATAATGAAACGTCTGAACATACAGACTTTTATAACAATGAGAACTTCTTGTTATGTGAAATTGCAAAAGTTCAAGCAAATCTTTTTGCCAAAGTTGAAAATGTCGTTACTTCTCATGGTTCAATTATACTTGAATCTGATTGTATTATTGAAGAATATCAAACTAGATATCATGTAGTCATTAAAACAGATGAACCTTTGGGCTCCTATGTATCATCACAATTCTCTAGTGAGAAGTTTGGTCTTGTTTGGTTAATGAACAGGGATAATAATACTAGTTACTTACCTATATTTCCTTATGTAACGGGTGTAGATGCGGGTGGATCAGTACCAAAACTTAGGATGGATGTATACAGGTGCATTCCAATGCCGCTCTCAGTTTTCAAACTAAATAATCTAGCCTTTGTTACTGATTTTGCTGCCACAGAAGCTACCCAAATCGGTATTGTGTCAATTTCTGAGATAAAAACAGGTAACTCAAGTTTATTAAATTTGCCTACCTTTGATTTGTCAGAAACTTATTTTGGAACAAACGTTCCTGGATTTGATTCGTCTGTCGTGCTTGAGATGCAAAATCCATCTGTGTTAGATTTAAGTAATCGTGTATCTACTGCTTTCCAGGGTGATATAATTATTACCTTAAGTTGTGATGATATGTTCCTTGATATATTATAATAGTTTATGAAAATAAAAGAAGATTGCCAGAATTTATGGGTACCCTATAATCTGATAGGGCTGTATGTTGAATTGACGGACACGGGGGGTGGAGCATGATGGACAGTTTCAACGCCCACATCCTCGCGGACGAGGCTTCGACGGGGGGCGTGGTGGTCGGCGCGGGCATATCGGCCACTCTGTTGCTGTTTTTTGAGCAATCACTGCAACGTATGCTGCCATACCTGGTAATAGCCGCCGTGGTCATCCTGATCGACCTCGTGTTCGGCATCAGGGCCGCCCGGCGCAAGGGCGACCGGATCAGGATAAGCCGTGCGATACGCCGCACGACAGGAAAGGCGGTGGAGTACTTCTGCTGGGCGGTGCTGGCCTCCAGCCTCGCCGTGGCGACGGGCTACACCATCATCGAGACGGGGCTGATGCTTGTCGTCATAGGCGTGGAGCTGATCTCCATCGCCCAGAACTGGTACTTCTGTCGGTTCGGACGTCAGGCAAAGGTAAAGGTGGACGCCGCCAAGGTCATCGAGGCCGTGGTGCAGGCAAAGACTGGGGCGAACATCGAGGGGGCTGTCAGCATCGGCAAGGTAGAGGAGACAAAAAAGGAGGTTGATGGAAATGGGGACGATAACTAAGGACTTTTCCTACAAGGAATTCGAGGCCTCGCCGACGGCGGAGAGCAGGGGCATCTGCAATGCGATCACATCGTTCGCGGTGCGGGACGCTGTGAAGGAACTGACGCTGAAGGTGCTCCAGCCGCTCCGTGACAAGGTCGGGCATCCGCTGCGGATCAACAGCGGGTATAGGTGCCCGGAACTCAATAGGGCCGTGAACGGTGTGCCAACATCGCAGCACGTCAAGGGAGAGGCGGCGGACATAGCTGCGGCGGGTCCGTTCCTGCTGGCCAAGGTGGTCAGGAGCACACCGGAGATCTGGAACGAGGTTGACCAGATGATCCTCTATCCAACTTTCGTCCACATCAGCCACCGCAAGGGCGGACCGCAACGGAGGCAGCTGCTTTACAACAAGAACTACAAAGGGGAAAGGTTTTAATATTCAGTGAATATGGAAGTGTTAATCAGAGTTTTGCTTTATATATGGCAGTTGCCGCAGAATCTGCTGGGGCTGCTGCTGTTCTGGTGGTATGGCCGTGGGTGCAAATCATCCAAAGGGGATTATGTGACGTACAGGATACTGTGTTCCGAGAAAATGCACGGAGGAATCAGTCTCGGAGGGTACATCGTGCTCCCCTATCATTATCTTCGTTCCACATCCAGCTCGTATGTTCAGAAGACAATCGACCACGAGTGGGGACATACAAGGCAGTCGCTTTATCTCGGATGGCTCTACCTTGTCGTGATCGGGCTTCCGTCGCTCCTTTGGGCGTGGGCGCACTCCGCGTTCAGGAGGCTGCGGACGGTGGACTACTACTCGTTCTGGACGGAGCGGTGGGCTGACAGGCTCGGAGGCGTGAGGCGATGAAGCCGGGGTGGATCCTTCTGCTTGTCGCCGCGCTGGTGGCGGCTGTCTCCGTCCTGAGCTGGAGGCTGGGCTACCGCTCGGCGGTCGCCGAGTCCATCGAGACACCCAAGGCAGATACGCTGATCGTAAGGGACACCGTCACCGTGGAGTACCCCGTCCCCATCCTAACCACCATCACTGACACACTCCTTGTCGCCTATCCCGACATCGTAATCATCCACGACACAACATTCGTCCAGCTCCCCAAGGAGCGCAAAGAATATTCGGGAAAGGACTATCGTGCGGTAGTGTCCGGCTACCAGCCAAGCCTCGACCTGATTAAGGTCTTTCCGGAAACGAAGGTCGTGACCCGGACCATTTCCGTCCCGTCACGAAAAAGATCTCATTTTGCCCTATCCCTTCAGGCCGGTTACGGCATAACCTTCCAGGACAACCGCATCACCCCGCTACCCTACATCGGCGCCGGTCTCTCCTACAGCCTTGTCGAGTGGTAAAATGGTTAGAAATAGGACTCGTGGTGACGGATGGACTCGTTGGCGGTACGGGTCTCCAGAGGGGTGTAGAGGTCGGTCATCTGGAGTGAGTGATGACGGGCTTGGTCACGAACAGAAAGGAGATCGGTGCGGGCCTTGATCAGATCCGTTATGCCGGTGTCCTTGAGGCTGTAGAACTTGTACTCGGAAGGGAGCCTCAGATCCTTCTTCAGATGGTAGGTCCAGAAGTCTCCGAAATGCTTAGCCGGATGGTGTGCAGGTCCAGGACGAAAGCCGGAACTAAAAAGATACCAGTCAGCGGGGTTTGACAGCACATCAAGGTCGAGCATCAGTTTGAGAACACAATCAGGAAGGGTTACCACGGCATCCTTCCGGTTCTTTGAATATTCGGCCCTGACGGAAATGGTGCCTCCCTTTACCGAAATGTCACCGATCCTGATGTGGCTCATCTCCTTAGGGCGTATGAAGCAATAATAGAGAACATAGCAAGCCAAAAGATAGTGGCGGTTGCGGTCGCTGCAATATTCACGGATGGCAAGCATCGTCTCCTTCGGGATGACGGTGCGGTTCTTTGCACATTTGCGCTTACCCTGAACGGCAGTAAGATTCGCTGTGAAGTCCTCGCTGATGTAGTTCTTCTCCATAAGCCATCCGGCAAAGCTGCGAAGCCAAGAGAGGTAATTGTCTCTGGTTCTGGCAGCCTTCCCGCAATCAAGCCATAGCCAGTCGAGAAACTTCGAGACAACTGATGACTTTAATTGATAGACATAGCACACCGGTTTGTGTTGTTCGCTGTTCCAGCCACGGAACACGTTCAGGAACGAAGTGTAGCCATTGTAGGTCTTGACGCGCATGATGTCCGATTCCGTCAACTTGTACAGATAGCGGTAGTATTTCTCACAGACATCATCAAAAAGAGTGTATTCCTCCGGATTGTTCAGGGACAGGTAGGGATTCCATCCTTGCGAGAGCTGGTCGTTGATGTTGATGACCATGTCGTTGGCGTACCTTCTGCGGGCGGTCACGCCTTTTATCTTAGGCACAGACACCCTCTTTCTTCTCATGCGACCGGTTTCCGGATCGAGGCAATAGAATTCAACATACCAACGCTTTCCTTCGGCGACCTTTGCCGGAATAAAGCCATTCGTCGTGCGGAGACTTGAAGACATTTTTTTTGTTGGGGAAATTTTTGAACTCCCCAACAAAGGTTTGACAGGAACCGGCTCAGACAGCGAATTTTTTTGGCGCAAATCTGGCGCAGCATTTTTGACAATTTTGCCGCAATTCCTTGACTTGCAAGAAGTTGCGGCAAATTCGTAGCGGGGGAAGGACTCGAACCTCCGGCCTCCGGGTTATGAGCCCGACGAGCTACCAACTGCTCTACCCCGCGATGTTGGACTACAAAGGTAGGAATATTTTTCTGAAATGCAAAACATATTTCAAAAAAATGTTCGGATCTGAATCACTCTGTAGGAAGTCTCCTTCTGAAATTTTGGTAACGTGCAAAATTTCAGAAGGAGACTTCCTACAGATATATGTTCTACAGATTTCTTATCCTTATATATTCATAAACACCTTCATTCCGGCGATGTCGGTCTTGGCGAAGGATTTCTGCTCGCCGGTGGTGAGGTTCTTGAGCTGGATGACGCCGGCCTCGACCTCGTTGCCACCGTTGATGGAAAGGAACGGAATGGACTTCTTCTCGGCGTAGTCAAACTGCTTCTTGAGTTTTGACGGCTCCGGATAAACCTCAACGGAGACACCTTCTGAGCGCAACGCGGCGGCGACAGGAAGGACGTAGCGAAGCTCTTCGACACCCATACAAGCGAACAGAAGCGTGGTGCTGGAAGCCAATGACTTAGGGAACTTATCCAAGCCTTTCAAGACATCATAGATCCTGTCGGCGCCGAAGCTGATGCCCACTCCTGACATATCCGGAAGACCGAATATTCCGGTAAGATTGTCGTAACGACCGCCTCCGCAGATGCTTCCGATCTGGAAATCAAGGGCTTTCACCTCAAAGATGGCACCTGTGTAGTAATTCAGGCCACGGGCAAGGGAAAGATCGATCTCTACCGGGCATTTTACACCGGCAGCATCGATCAGGCCGAAAAGTTCCTCAAGCTCGTCAAGACCTTTGAGGCCTGTCTCGGAAACGAGTCCGGAAGCGGAGCCGCCGTTCATCAGCGAGCGCATCGAAGCCAGTTTCCCGGAAGTGGAACCGGACAGTTTCAGAATCTGCTCGATCACGGCGATCGCACCGTCGGTCAGACCTTTCTCACGCATCTCCTCCTCAACGCTCTCAAGGCCGATCTTGTCAAGTTTGTCAATGGCCACAGTGATGTCAACCACCTTGTCCGGGAATCCGCAGATCTCGGCGAAACCCGTCAGGACCTTCCTGTTGTTGATCTTCACGAGCACATTCACGTCCAGAAGGCTGAACACCTTGTCCACAATCTGCACGAGTTCAAGCTCATTGACCTGAGATTTGCTGCCGATCACGTCCACGTCGCACTGGTAGAACTCACGGTAACGTCCCTTCTGCGGCCTGTCTGCCCTCCAGACCGGCTGGATCTGGAAACGCTTGAACGGGAAGGAGATCTCGTTCTGGTGCTGGACCACGAAACGGGCAAAAGGCACGGTCAGGTCGTAGCGAAGACCTTTCTCACAAATCTCTTTGGAAAGAGCGACACTGTTCACTCCCCCTTCCTCATTGCGGTAATCCTCAAAGTTGACCTTTGAGAAACAGTCACCGGAGTTCAGGACTCTGAACAGGAGCTTGTCCCCTTCCTCGCCATATTTTCCGAGCAAGGTTGACAGATTCTCCATAGCCGGAGTCTCGATCTGGGCATAGCCGAAAGTCTTGAAGACCTTCTTGATGGTGTCGAAGATATAATTCCTTTCGGCCATATTCTGCTGACCGAAATCACGTGTTCCCTTAGGGATTGATGGTTTCTGACTCATAATCGTTATTTTTCCACTTTATCGGCCTTGTAGCCAAGTTTTTTGATAGCGTCCGCAAGGGTCTTCTCATCGGTCTTACGGCGGTCGTACTTGATCTTGATTGTCTGATCCTTGAGAGAGACCTTCAAGTCCTTGACTCCCTTGAGGAACGCCAGATTCTCATTGAGTTTGTTCACGCATTTGTCACAATGCATATTCGTCGCGAAAACAACCTCGCCGACATTCTTGTCGGCGGGTGCCTCCGTCGCAAAACCCTCGAAAGGAGCAGCCTGAGCCGCGGCAAAAGGCGCAGCCAACATCACGGCCGCGACCGCTATCAATAATATTCTTTTCATAATCTACAACCTTATGGCAGCAGCGTGGTTATCCGCGCCAAGGTTCATCCTGCAAAGATAGTGATTTAATCGTTCTTTGTCGCCCTCCAGAGCGTCAATCTCACGCCAAGATTGATCCGCCGTCCCATAATAGGCCCCCAGACACAGCTGGCATCGAAGCCTGGAGTCCAAGGAGTCCATTCCCCGGCGGCGTTCCTATCCCCCACCAGCACGTGCATCTGGGTGAAATTCGTGATGTTCTCAACCCCAGCATAGATGTCGAACCCACGGAAACGCCTGGTTATCTGCGCATAGAGCAATGGATAGACCGGAGTGCGGCCATCCGGATAAAGCAGTTCCCCACCATCTTCCTTCAGATCTTTCATAAAGTCATACACCCTCGCCGAACCGTTCACGGAAGCGGTGAAATCGAATATCCATCGGCTCAGATTTGTCTTATACTGAAGGTTCAGCACCCCCTTGAAGCAGCTGAGCATCGGCTTCTCCACCAATTCGCCACCATAATTCTCCTGCCGGGCGTTGGTGTAGCGCCCGGTCAAAGCCACGGTGAAGCGGTCAAATGGCTCGACATTGAAATCCACCTGCCAGTTATCTGAATATGAGCGCCTTCCATCGGAATCAAAGAACCAGATGTCACGTCCTCCGTTCACATCAGCGCCCGGCACCTCATAATCCACCATCAACTGACGCGCGAACTGGGTTCTGAAATAATCAAAGCTGACATAAGTCTTGGAAGGATCGACCCCGAACGGCATATAGAAAGTAAGGTTTCCTCCGAATGTCCACGAATCCTCAAGCAGCCGCTCCATACAATTCCCTTGGAGCCTGCTGTGGGTGGACATCACACCGATATTGTCTGCGACCGGATCCGCGAACCTCAGTCCCCTGCCGCCGTTCGCTCTGGCCACGAACCATTCCGCCGGTGAATATTTCAAAGTCACCCTCGGAGCCAACTTGAACCCGCTCCCCTTGTACCAATCAGCGCTGACTCCGACAATTGATGTGAATATGTCCCCGGCGTGGAAGGTATATTCCCCGTAAGCACCGCCGAAGAAATGATCCGCGATTCCGGAATATGGACGCTGCCCATTCCAATTCTCACCACTCCACAGGCCGTAGTCCAATTTTGCGACAGCCTCGTCAATGTGGTCGAACGTGCCGGAAAGGCCGACAGTGAAGTCGTGCGACTCATTCAACATATTCCTGTAGAGGAGGTTGATGAAGCCCGACTGTTGGCTCGCAAGGTAGGATGACGCGCCGAACCAGGAGTCGCTTTTCTGCCACGACCAGTCCGCTATGGCGGCTATGCTGGAGGAGCCGTCCTCGCGAAGAGGCTTGCCGACTTTCAGGTAGGCGTTCAGGAGACTGTTCGTGATATCGGTGCCCCAATGGGATTCCGAGAGATATTTTGCGAAAGAGTTCCCTTCTGTTGGTTCCAGGATAAACTCATCTGAAGCCCAACGAGGTTCCATCCCGCTTTTGTCATAGCCGTCCATTCCGCCCTGCCGATGGTCCCGGACAGCTTTCACGCCCCAGCGTACCTGAAGTTCGGGAGTATAGTAAAGCCACCTGTTGGCCACATTAAACTGCAACATCTTAGGATCATCACGGAAGCCATCATCGTTCATATCGTAGGTCTTGAAGTTCCCGCTGACGTGTCCTAACAGAATCGTATAGACCGTCGGGCTGAGTTGCCAGGCCGATGTCGCATTGAAATCCGCCTTGGTGTCGCTCATCATCGAAGCCTGGATGAAAAGCGGTTTCTCCTCGGTAGGCTTCTTGTGCTCAAGATTGATCTGTCCGGTCATTGATTCCAAGCCGTTGATCACGGACGGGGAGCCTTTCGCGATCTGGATGCTCTCCAGCCATGGCCCTGGAACATAAGACAGTCCATATGGAGCGGTTATCCCCCTCATCACCGGGCGGTTCTCGTCCAGCATCTGCGTATATGTCCCGGAAAGGCCCAGAAGCCTTATCTGACGCGCTCCCGTGACAGCGTCCGAATAGCCGACTGTCACGCTGGCCGAGTTCTCAAAGCTTTCCGCAAGGTTGCAACAAGCCATCTTCTGAAGTCCCGAGGCCGAGATAAGTTCCGTCCTCAAGGTCTTTCCTCTTGAGATGCTATTCTCCTGATGACCGACAAAAACCGTCGCGTTGAGACTGTCTTTCCTATCCTTATATATAGAGGTAGTGTCAACCGACTGGGCTGACATGCCAACGGACAACACCGTGGCCATAATAGAAGCAATGATAGTCTTTCTCATAATTCACATCATAAGCCAAGCGCGTAGTGCGCCGTTCCTTCAAATAAAGTTATACGCTGGATGCAAATATAATAATTGATTATTAAGAAAATGATTAAATTTGTACAAAATCTCGCAACCAGAGAAACCAAAACGTTTTCAGGCTATATGAACACAAAAGAATTCGTCAAATGGGTGCTGGCCGTGCTGTGCGGCCTGTTCATCTGGGGCATCGTGAAGTTCTTCATGTTCTTTATGATGCTCGGCTCAATGATTGCCTCTGCGGCTTCATTCTCCGGAGGCTCCGGCGCCGTTATTCCCAAGGAGGGTGTCCTGCTGATGGACATGTCTAAATTCGAGATCACTGAACAGACTCAGGAAAGCAACCCGCTCACCTCCATCCAAGGCGGAGAGATCGCTTTGGTCGGACTTCACGATGCCGTCAAGGCAATCCACAAAGCCGCCGAGGATCCGGGTGTGCAGTACATCCTCGTAAAGACAGACGGCGCCTCCACCAGCCTTACCAAACTGGAGGAACTCCGCAAGACCCTCACAGATTTCAGGAAGAGCGGCAAGGCAGTGATAGCATATGGCGAGGCGTTCACATCCGGAAGCTACTACCTCGCGTCAGTGGCCGACAAGATCTACACGACGAGGCATCACGGCGGCAACAACTTTATGTTGGGAATAAGCGGGAGGATGTTGTTTCTCAAGGATCTGCTCGACAAGCTCGGTGTAAACTACCAGCTCATCCGCCACGGCAAGTACAAGAGTGCCGGCGAAATGTACGTCAAGAACGCGCCAAGCCCTGAGAATATGGAGCAGAACCAGGCGATGATCGACTCCATGTGGGAAACGGTGGCCGCGGAGACCGCAGGGAGCAGGGGTGTGAGCGTGGACTCACTCAACTACTTCATCGATCACCTTTCCATAGCCCTTCCTGAAGATATGGTGAGCCACAACCTCGCCGACGAGGCTCTCTCCGTTGAGGAATATAAGGGGAAACTCGCCGACCTGGCCGGCAAGGACAGTTACAAGGATGTGAAATTCATCCCGTTCTGCGACTATGCCGCCGCCAAGGCAACGCCGAACCTGACCGCCAAGAAAAACATCGCCGTCATCTATGCCAACGGGAATATCCTTGAGCAGGACGACCCGAACAACATCAGCGGCGACCGTTTCGCCGGCATCATCGCCAAGGTAAGGGCGGACTCAACCGTCAAGGCTGTCGTGTTCAGGGTCAACTCTCCTGGCGGTACAGTGCTGGCTGCCAGCAAGATCAAGGAAGAGATCGACCTCACCAGAGCAGTCAAGCCGGTCATCGCCTCTTACGGTGACTATGCTGCTTCCGGCGGTTACTGGATCTCCAACAGCTGCGACCACATATTCTCAAACGCGACGACTCTCACCGGTTCGATCGGTGTGTTCTCCGCCATCCCTGAGTTCGGGAAGACTCTAAAGGACATAGCGCACGTGAATATGGTGCCGGTCAAGTCCCACAAGCATTCCGATATGCTTTCGCTGACCCGTCCGTTTGACGCCGGGGAGACAGCCTGGATGCAGGTCTATGTTGACGACATCTACAACAGTTTTGTGAGCATAGTCGCGCAGGGACGTGATATGACTTTCGAGGCGGTGGACGAGATCGCTCAGGGACGTGTCTGGACCGGAGCCGACGCACTTAAGATCGGTCTCGTGGACGAGATCGGAACGTTGGAGGATGCGATAAAGTACGCGGCGTCGATGGCCGGGGACGCCGATATTGAGAACTGGGGTATAGCAAGTTACCCTAAACCTTTGACGATTATGGAGCAGTTGCTGCAGCAGTTTGGCAAGACCACTAACCCGGAGGAGGCTATGGCCAACGCACTGGCCGGAACTCCGCTGGAGGGCGTGGCGAAGAATCTGCTTGACTGGCAGAGGAGCTGGGCGAAAGGCCAGGGAGACCTTGTCTTCGCGAGAATGCCGTTCGAGATAGAGATCAGATAAGACGGATCACTGTGACGGTGGCTGTGGCCTTCGTCACCTTCACGGAGTCATCGATGCGATGACCTACCAATGCGAGAATATGGAAGCCTTCGTCAGCGATGACGAGGGCTTTTTTCTTTTCAAGAATATCAAGTTTAAGGTCCACGAACATATCACTGAGCTTCTTGCGGCCACGCATTCCAAGCGGGCGCATCCAGTCGCCTGGTTGCCAATGTCTTATTGTGAAAGGGAACGGGAGATCCAGTTTAGTCTCTCCTACGCTTGTCTTCACGTCCTTCACATCGTCCGACAGCGAGACGGAGAACTTTATTCCGTTCAATGAATATGTTCCTGGGCCATTGATGGTTAGGTCAGTCGCTTCGGCAAGCTCTGCGACCGGAGATATAACAATCTCCCGAGCCGAAGTCACGGCAAGATATTCATCAGCAACGAACGTCCTGCCACTGACGGTACCGTCACTTTTCAGGACAGAGGCAAGGTCCGCGACCACGGAGGAAGTGAACCCGAAAGGTTCCAAAAGACGGAAAAGGACATATTCCCAATTCTTTTTAGCCGTAAGCTTCTGATGGTCAATAACAGGAAGGCCATTACCATCAAGCCGTACAATCTCCGCCGAAACCGAACGGACATATTCATCAGCGATGGATTGAACCTGCGCGAACCGCTCCATATCCTCGTTCAACGTTGTCAGGAACGACGGATTCAACCTTTCAAAAAGCGGGAATATCTCATTGCGGATGCAGTTGCGCTTGTAGGCGGAATCAGCGTTGGTGCTGTCCTCGTGCCAACACAGCCCGTGCGATACGGCATATTCATAAATATCCCCGCGTGAGAAATCGAGAAGCGGCCGGATAAGTCGGGCGTCCGAACCCAGAAGGGACGAACTGCGGCGCATTCCGGTCATTCCTTTCACCCCGGTGCCACGCAACATATTCAGTATCATAGTCTCAGCATTGTCGTTGGCATTGTGAGCGACAGCCAAAGCGGCAAATCCTCGCTCCCGACAGACCTCCGCGAACCAGGCGTAACGCAGCTCCCTCGCCGCCATCTCGATGCTTACACCATTCGAGGCGGCATATTCCTCTGTGTAAAAATCTGTTTTTATGAATATCACGCCGTGGCTTTCGGCCCATTCCCTGACAAGAGTCTCGTCCGAGTCACTCTCCTCTCCCCTCAGGTGGAAATTGCAGTGAGCCAGCGCGAAACACCTCCTGACCGAGGAATTGAGAAACAGCTCCGCCATACACATCGAGTCAACCCCGCCGCTGACAGCCAAAAGAACCGCCTCTCCATCATGAAGCAGCCCTTTCAGGATTCTGTCAAAACGTTCCTGCATATTCAGGAATTTTATTTCTTGCTTGCGAACGTGTACGTGAAGCCGAACTGGAGAGCCTGCGCGAACTGCACCCTCCTGCCGGTGTTGCCGTCCTTGTCCGTAACAAGGACAGTGTCGTCGTAGATGAGGTTGGTCGTGATGTTCAGCGAGAAGAACCTGCTGAGCTTCCACATCATACGGGTGTCCCAGTTCACACGGATGTTCTTCGGATTCTTCAGATAGTTTGAGAACAGGAGCAGATGCGTCGAGCCCTCGAAATTGTCATTGACCTTGACCTTGGCATCGGCGGTCAGCTGGGCACCGAACTCGAAACGGGCTGGTTTATAATAGTTTCCAGTCTTATAGAGTCCTTTCTCGTCCTTTTCATCCTTGTACGTCTCCTTATCCTCATACTTCTTCTTCCTCTCCATACCATTGTTCTTCCTCAACTTCTCGTTCCCCACAATCGTGAAACCACCGGTGATAGGCGCCATGTTGACCGTCAGCCATTTGCTCGGCACCCAGTCAATACCAAGACCCAGATTGACAGTTCCCGGAGAAAGAATGCTGGACTTGAGCACACGGGCGTTTCTCCAATCCTTGCTGGATGGCTCCTTGTCCTCCTCCACGGCCGGAGTCGGGTAGTTGTAACCGTTGGCGAACTGGCTGAGGAACGTGAACTTGGCGGAGTAGTTCAAAGTCTTTGTTGCCTTGTAGCCCCAAGTGCTCTCGAACAGGATCCGGTCCTTGTTCTTCTGGATGATCGGCTTGTCGGCGGAATAAAGGAATCCGTAGTCCAGCTGGATACGGTTGTTCCAGTACTTCTCACCTTTCTTCCACTTCGCGTTGCCATCAATGTAGGCGCTCAACGCATAGTTGTTGTAACCTCCCTTCGCCCAGTTCGTGAAACTACTCTGGACAAAGTTCAGGTTCGTCATCAACGACTTGTTCCAATAGTCCGGTTTCGGAGCCACGACCTTTGTCTCCTCTGTCTGTGTCAGAAGCTTTGCGGCGGCGGCCGCGGCTGACTGGGCGTTTCTCCATGTCGTGTCCGTCTGCGCCGGCGCAGCGAGAGACACGAGAGCGAGAGCCACAGACAGCAACACAGTGCGTCTTATTGATTTCACGTTCATAGTCAGTTTATTATATTCATTTAATATGAGATGGCAAACACCACCCTCTGCTTTGAAGGTTTGCCGGAGTAGATGTCCTTGCCCTCCTCCTCGCAGACAAAGCTGTCCACAGGGATGCAACGGATCGTGGCCTTTGTCTCGTCCTTGATCTTCTGCTCGGTCTCGGCCGTGCCGTCCCAATGGCAGAGCAGGAACTTGCCTGTGCCGATCTTGGCCTTGAACTCCTCCCAGTCGTCGCACTTCTCAACATGTGACGCGCGGAAGTCGAACGCCTTCTGGTAGATGGTCTTCTGGATGTCGTCCAGAAGGGCGGCGATTGACTTGTCAAGCCCCTCAAGGGCGACAGTCTGCTTCTCCAGGGTGTCTCTTCTGTGAACCTCTACAGTGCCGTTCTCCAGGTCACGAGGTCCCATAGCCAGACGTACAGGGACTCCCTTGAGCTCCCACTCGGCGAACTTGAATCCAGGACGCAGGGTGTCACGGTCATCAATCTTGACAGTATGTCCTTCGGCCTCAAGGGCTTTCTTCAACTGAGCCATCTTGTCCAAGATCTTCGTGTGATCCTCTTCGGTCTTGTAGATCGGAACCATAACGACCTGGATAGGGGCCAGAGCCGGCGGAAGGACAAGTCCGTTGTCATCGCCGTGAGCCATCACGAGGGCTCCCATAAGCCTCGTGGAAACGCCCCAGGATGTGGCCCACACGTACTGCTGCAGGCCTTCTTTGTCTGTATATTTCACATCGAACGACTTGGCGAAGTTCTGGCCGAGGAAATGAGATGTTCCGGCCTGGAGAGCCTTCCCGTCCTGCATCATCGCCTCGATGGTAAGGGTGTCGAGCGCGCCGGCGAATCTCTCGTTAGGACTCTTGTGTCCCACGATCACAGGCAGAGCCATAAACTCACGGGCGAACTTCGCGTACACCTGAACCATTCTCTGTGCCTCTTCCTGAGCCTCCTGCGAGGTCGCGTGGGCCGTGTGGCCCTCCTGCCAAAGGAATTCGGCGGTGCGGAGGAAAAGCCTTGTGCGCATCTCCCAGCGGACAACGTTAGCCCACTGGTTGCACATGATAGGGAGATCCCTCCATGATGTGATCCAGTTCTTATATGTGCTCCAGATGATGGTCTCGGAAGTAGGTCTTACGATAAGCTCTTCCTCAAGCTTCGCGGACGGATCCACGACAACGCCCTTTCCGTCAGGGTCGTTCATAAGCCTGTGATGGGTGACGACGGCGCACTCCTTGGCGAATCCCGCCACGTGCTCGGCCTCCTTGCTGAAGAAGGACTTAGGAATGAAAAGCGGGAAATAGGCGTTCACAGCGCCGGTTTCCTTGAACATAGTGTCAAGGGCGTGCTGCATCTTCTCCCAGATCGCGTAGCCATAAGGCTTTATCACCATACATCCCCTGACGGCGGACTGCTCTGCCAAGTCTGCCTTCACAACCAGATCATTGTACCACTGAGAATAGTTCTCAGACCTTTTTGTCACTTCCTTTGCCATATATTCTTTGCTGTTTTTGTCAATTATTCTTATTATTGTGCAATATTCCGAAAGGTATGGATTTTGTTCACTAGAGAACATTTGTGTGGCCGACACCTTTGGATACGGCCACGAAGTTACGAATTAATTGTTAAATATAGGAGATTCAGAAATGAAAACACGCACAATCCTCTTTATCTCGGCGCTTCTGGCACTGACTTCGTGCGGTTCAGCGGCGCGGTTTGCCAGTGATGCTTCCAGGCAGAAGTATCAGGATGGAATCTACTATACATCCAATGCCAAGGTCCATCAAGCCGAGGAGGCAGCCACCTCCGCAAATGACGAGGAGACCGACCTTCTTGTGGCAAAGACAAAGAACTCCCCGATCTTCATGAAGAGCGGAGAGAAGGTTGACACTCTGTTCATCCCTGAGAACAAAGCGGCGAGAATAGATTTCAACAACACTGACAACACCACATCCGTTTACCTCTACGACAACGGTTTCGACACCTGGGCCGCCTACCAACCTTGGTACGCGACATCCTGGTATTCCTGGAACCGTCCTTTCTACACCTCGATCTACTGGGGCGCGAATCCTTGGTACTATGGTGGCTGGTACTCACCGTGGCACTATGACCCTTGGTATTATGGATATTCCTGGGGGTGGGGCAATCCGTGGTATTACAGCGGATGGTACGACCCTTGGTACTGGGATCCTTGGTACTATAGCGGATGGTACGGTGGCTGGTATGGAGGCTGGTACGGCGGCTGGTACGATCCGTGGTATTACGGAGGCTGGGGCTACGGCCATCATCACCACCACGACCGTGACTTCTTCGGTCCTGGCAGCGGACGGGTTTACACTCCACGTCTTAGCACAACCGGCTCAAGCAGAAGAAGCGGAATCGGGTCCTCTTCAAGGAGCGCCGGAGTGAGAAGTTCCTCAATGACCAGATCAAGAAGCGGAATCGGATCAACAAGATCCTCAATGTCAGCGACTACCACAAGGTCTTCAAGCCTTGGCGGACGCACAAGCGGCACAAGGTCATCAATATCCTCGGTCAACAGGCCGGCATCCTCATCCGTAAGATCCTCATCAGCAAGATCATCCTCGGTAATGTCTTCGTCTGACAGGTCCTCATCCGTCAGGTCATCGGTCGGCGGCACTGTCAGATCCAGCGGATCATCCTCATTCGGGACCTCTACCGGCTCATCTTCAGTCAGGTCATCCTACGGCAGCAGCCGTTCGTCATCCTCTTCATCCTCGACGATGTACTCAAGACCGGCAAGCGGTAGCAGAAGCTCAAGCGGAACGACATCCAGCGTATTCTCTACAGGATCAAGCAGAAGTTCCTCAACAGGCAGCTATAGGTCTTCGGGATCTTCCTACAGGTCTTCGTCAAGCAATGATTATTCTTCCGGCTCGACGAGGAGCTCAAGCAGCTACTCCACAGGCAGGAGCTCAAGTTCATATTCTTCCGGCAGCTCAAGCCGCAGCAGTAGCAACTATTCCGGCGGCGGGTTCTCCGGTGGCGGATCATCCAGAAGTTCAGGTGGTTCGTACGGTGGAGGAGGCGGCTCCAGAAGCGGTGGCGGAAGAAGGTAACCATTAATAACAATTGAAATGAGAAAGGCAATATTCACTGCGCTTTTGTCATTGACCGCTGTAGCGGCCGGGGCGCAGACAATGTACGACGGGCTGACATTCAGCCAGAACAACTACTACGGAACGGCAAGGTCGATCGGTATGGGCAACGCGATGACGGCTGTCGGCGGCGACCTCGGGTCAATCGGTATCAATCCTGCGGGATCGGCAGTGGCGGGATACTCCCAGTTCACAATCACGCCGAATCTCACGCTCAGTTCGATGAACTCATCCTACAGCGCCTACCCTGTCGGAGGAGTTGACAAGTTCTCCAATGAGAGACGCGAGAGTCTCACCAGATTCTCGATGCCGAACATCGGTGCGACATTCAACTGGAAAACCGGCAGCGGGAGCGGTCTGACCGCCATCACTTATGGATTTGTCGTCAACGGGACGAACAATTTCACCGGCAAGATGATGGCAGGCGGCAGGAACGACAAGACAAGTTACATCAGTTCCATGGCTGTGGCGGCCGAAGGTTATGACATGGATTTCCTTAACGGATATTCCATCAACAGCAACAACGAGAGAGTAGACAGAGGTTGGGACTACCCCTACTACTACCCTGATGATTACACCAATGACCCTAAAAAAGGCTCATACGCGCCATGGAATGTGATCGCGAACGTCCAGGCAGGAGCGCTTTCCAATTTCGGAGACTCTAACGATCCGGCCTATTACTGGCGCTACATAGGTGCGACAGAAATCTATGAGCAGACTGGAGAGAAGGATGCCGACGGCAACTACATCTACAACATTTCCCTTCCTGGAGCGTTGAACCAGGCATACGGCAGGAACGTAACAGGAAGCAAATACGACGCGTTGCTCAATGTCGGGTTCAATTTTGGAGAGACGTTCTTCCTCGGAGCGAATCTCGGAATAACCTCCCTCAACTACAACTATGATGAATATTTCAAGGAAGCCGCGGAGAACCCGTCGGCATTCGAGATGGACTTCGGAGAGAAAGGCAAGACCTACTTCAGCGACTATCGCACCCGTTACTCCTACACGGCGGACGGAAGCGGAGTTTACGGCAAGTTCGGATTTCTTTGGAGACCTGTGGACGGGATACGCATAGGTGGAGCCGTTCAGACACCGACAATCATGGAAATCAACGAACGTTGGAGACAAGATGTCAATGTCAACTACTCCGACGCCTCATTCAACGGGTCGGCCAAGACGCCTGAGGGGGATAATTCCTACAGACTACGCTCGCCTTACAGACTCAACGCCGGAGCGGCGTTCACCTTCGCCGGGATGGCTCTTCTAAGCGCGGACTACGAGATGACCGACTACAGCACGATGAAGTTCACGAGCAAGGAAGGCGGATGGAATGACGACACCTACGGGAAACTGAATGACGAGATCCGCAACCGTATGGGAGTGTCCCACATGGTAAGGGTCGGAGCGGAGTTCAAACCGGTGCCGGAGATCGCCGTCCGCGCTGGCTACAATTTCACCACGACTCCTGAATATGTATATAACGGAAATGAGAAGACGAAGTTGAACGACAGAATCAACGCATTCTCCATAGGCCTCGGATATTCATCAAACGGATCGTTCTTCGCGGACATCGCGGCAAGGCTGACTATGCTGTCGGATGAATATATCTCACCTTACGCCGACTACCTTAAAGATCTGGCTTCTCCGATGATCCTCAACAAGAGGGACCTCTACAGCATCACGGCGACCTTCGGGTGGAGATTCTAAAGGTTTTTCAGATAGGAGATTGAATCCGGACCTTCGTTGAAAAGGAGGTCCATGATGGAAAGATTCGGAACGAAACCGTACTTTTGGGCAAAGACCTGGAAGTACGGTTTTTCCAGATTCAGGTCTTTCAATATGTTGTCCGGACGTTTCGGGTGGATGAGTTCCCGGTAATCCATTCCGTAGCGGCCGGAATCCAACGGAATCTCACGGGAACGGACGGGGACATATTCATCGGTCATCCTCAGGTCCACCGAGACGCCGGTCTTCCGGAGGAAGAACCTGATCAGTTGTAAATCAAGGTCGAACAACGTCTCTGGTTGTGAATCCAGGATTCCGAACAGTTCGTCCTTGTAATATTCAAAATAAGCGGAGGACTCGTAGGCGGACGCAATCGCCCGTTCGGTACGGATCAGCCAAGGAGTCGAGTAATCCACCTTGATCTCCGTTATCGGCAGCTCATGGGTTCCGCTTTCGTGAATGATCGGGAAATTAAGGCTCTGAGGGCCGTCGGCGGCATAGTAACGGAAGCGGTTCCTCCAGGATTGCTTCTGGTAATGCTCGCAGGCCTCAAGATAAACGACAGAAAGCTTCACCCTGTCCGGAGACAAGATGAAGTCTTTAGCCATCAATGCGAAATAGCTGATCGGCGGGAACCAGGCCACACTCAGCAGCACCGCCGCCTCTTCTTCAGACCTATTCGAATTCTCCCTTCTCGTGGGAGTCGTTTGCCCTGATGATTCCACGCTTCGAGCTTCTGATGAAATTCAGGATCGTGTCACGCTCCTCGCTCTGAGGGAATCCGGCCTCGACCTTGGCGCAGCCGTCGGTGATGTTGTAGCCGGAGAAGTAAATCGTGTCGTAGATGTCCTTGATGTTGCGGATCACCTCCGAAGAGAACCCGCGGCGGCGGAGTCCCACGATGTTCACACCTGAATAGCAGATCGGATCGCGGCCGCAGAGGACGTAAGGAGGGATATCCTTGTTGATCTTGGACATTCCGCCGACCATCGCGTGACATCCGATCTTGGAGAACTGGTGAGCCTTCGCTCCGCCTCCGACAATCGCCCAGTCATCAACCACGGTCTCGCCGGCGATGCCGACGAAGCTGACAAGGATGCAGTGATTTCCTACCACGCAGTCGTGGGCCACATGAACGTAGGACATCAGCAGAGTGTTGCTGCCGATCTTCGTCACGCACTTGCCGCTGGCCTTGGTGCCACGGTTGATCGTCACACACTCGCGGATGGTGACATTGTCGCCGATCTCCACGTATGTGACCTCACCCTCATATTTAAGATCCTGAGGGATGGCGCCTACCACAGCACCTGGGAATACCTGGCAATTCTTTCCCATCTTGACGTATGAATATATCATCGCATGCGGATGGATCTTGCATCCGTCTCCGATCTCCACGTCGTCATCGATGAAGGCGAAAGGACCGATCTCAATGTTGTCGCCAAGTTTCGCCTTAGGGCTCACTGACGCTAATGGTGAAATTGTGTTCATATCTGTTTGTTTTATCAGCAAGATTTCTCACGGATGGCCTTGGCGGTCCGTGTGTTGATTGTGTGTCCAGGCTTGAAAGCGGTGACCTTGGCCTTGAGATAACCTCCGGCGAGCCTCAGATCTCCGATCAGATCCAGAAGCTTATGCCTTCCGCACTCGTTCGTGAAATGAAGTTTGAGATTGTTGAGGTAACCGTTGTCGTTTATGGCAAGCTCAGGCACGTTGAAAAGCGCGGAGAGCCTCTCGACCTGCTCCGGCTGGACCGGATGTTCAACTATCACGATGGCGTTATCGACATCCCCACCCTTGACCAGATTGTTCTGGAACAAGTACTCTATCTCGTGGAAGAACACGAAAGTACGGCACGGGCCGATCTCCTTGGCATAGTCCGTGGACTCATCCCAATGCGCGGTCTGCACACCAAGTACCCTGGAGCCGAAGTCCACGGTGATGTCCATCGAAGGCGCGTCGGCCGGAGTGATTCTCACGAATGAGCCGGTCTTTTCGTCACGGATCTCAATCTCCTCTGGAATAGTGACATATTTCCTGTCAGCCTTCTGTTCTTTCAGGCCGTCCTTGGCGATTGCCTCCACATAATAACGGGCGCTGCCGTCCAGAATCGGAACTTCGACATTATCAATCTCGATGAGAGCGTTATCCACTCCCATACCTGTAAGAGCCGACATTATATGCTCGATTGTGGCGACCGTGGCCTCTCCTTTGGAGATAGTGGTACTTCTGGCCGTCGATGACACATTCTCAGCCAAAGCCTCGACGAACGCGTTTTCACCGAGGTCCACTCTGTGGAACACTATCCCAGTGTCCTCGGGAGCCGGTTTGAGAATCATCTTTGAGATCTTGCCGGTGTGAAGCCCCTTACCATGGAACTCATATTCACCCGCAAGGGTCTTTTGCTTATTCAAAGTCATAATCTATCTTTTGCAGGCTGCGTAAAATATAGCAGTCTGCAAAGATAGCATGAAATATTTGAATATTCAAGGATTACCCTGCCACTTCGTAGCTATTGGCTACTATTCTTCGCCCTGACGCTTGAAGACGGCGTAGCTGCGGAGGTAGTTCTTGAGCGGAAGGGCTGGCGAGCCAAGGAACACCTGGCCTGACTTGCGGATATTTCCGATCACGCCACACTGGGCGCCGATGGTCGTGTTGTCGGCGATGTTCAGATGCCCCGCTATGCCGACCTGGCCGGCAAGAATACAGTTCTTGCCGATCTTCGTGGAGCCGGCGATTCCGCACTGGGCGGCCATCACGGTGTTGTCTCCGATCTGGACATTGTGGGCGATCTGGCAGAGGTTGTCGATCTTGACCCCGTTGCCGATGATCGTGGATTCCATCTCGGACTTGTCGATCGTCGTGCCGGCGCCGATCTCGACATTGTCGCCGATGATGACATTGCCGATGTGCTCGATCTTCTCCCAAGTCCCGTCAGGGAGCGGCGCGTTGCCGAATCCGTCGGATCCGATGACAGCGTTGGCGTGGATGATCACATTGTCGCCGATGACCATTCCCGGATAGATGACGACCCCCGGATAGATGATGCAATGCGAGCCGATCACGGTGTTGTCGCCGACATAGACATTCTCGTAGATCTTCGTGTAGTCCCCCACCTTGGCGTGATGCCCGACATACGAATGGCTTCCGAGATAGACCTTCTTGCCGAACTTGGTGGTCAGGAACCATGATGAACGGAAGCCTCTGTGCCTCTTGTCCGTACGTCTCTGGGTGGAGACATATTTCAGGAGATCGGCCAAAGACTTGTAGGCGTCATCGACCCGGACCATCGTCGAGGTCACGGCCTCCTTAGGAGTGAAATCCTTGTTGACCAGCAGGACACTTGCCCTGCATGTGTAAACGTATTTCTCGTACTTAGGGTTGGCGAAAAAACACAGCTGCCCCGGTTTGCCATGCTCGATCTTGGCGAACGATGTGACCGTTGCCTGGGGATCGCCTTCCACGGTTCCCCTGAGCACCTGAGCCAATTGCTTTGCGGTAAATTCCATCTTCTTTATGGCGATTAAATCTACAATTTCCAATTACGGAATGCAAAGAAAGCAATTTATTTTCATATTCACTAAAATATTCTTATCTTTGCATCGTTGTGAGAGATAGGGGACGAAAGCGTCTCCTATCTTTCGCTTTGTAAAACCAGACTTTATGCGGAAAGAACAGATCATAAGCAGCATTGAGGAGGCCGTGCGCGCCCGCGGATGCTTCATAGTCGATGTCTCGGTCAGCAATGACAACGACATAGTGCTCACCATCGAGAAAGAGGTCGGCGACATGGACCTTGAGGATTGCGTTAGCGTCAATGACGCTTTCCTGGCCGCTTTCGACAAGGACGCGGAGGACTATTCCCTGACCGTCACATCCGCCGGACTCGACCAGCCGTTCAAGGTTCTCAAGCAATATGAAAAGGCGGTTGGCTCCGCTGTGGAGGCAAGGCTTAAAGGCGGGAAGAAGATCATCGGGGTGCTCACCGGAGTGGACGAGGCAGGAATATGCCTGAGATATTCACAGAAAGAAACGGTGGAAGGCAAGAAGAAAAAGGAACTCGTGGAGCACGAGGACCGCATCGGGTTCGCGGAGATCAACTCCGTTGTGCCGCACATAGTGTTCAAGAAATAAGAATATCAAGAATATAAATATGGAAAAGAAAGAAGAAATCACTCTTATTGACGCCTTCAAGGACTTCAAGGAAGAGAAGAACATCGACAGACCGGTGATGATGGGTGTGCTCAAGGACGTGTTCCTCACCCAGATCGCCAAGACCTATGGCTCGGCCGACAATTTCGATGTCATCATCAACGTTGACAAGGGAGACTGCGAGATCTACCAGAACTTCGATGTGGTCGAGGAGGTGGAGAATCCTAACACACAGATCACTCTTGATCAGATCAAGGCCGAGACCGGTGATGACGACTACGAGATCGGGGATGTCTATACCAAGAAACTCTCCCTCGCGTCTTTCGGTAGAAGAGGAATCCTGAACATCAGGCAGAACCTTCAGGGCCGCATCATGGACATCGACAAGGCGAATGTATTCAAGGCATATTCCGACAAGATCGGCGAGATATTCACGGGTGAGATCTACCAGACTTGGTCGAAGGAGGTCATCATCCTTGACGATGACAACAATGAGCTTCATCTGCCTAAGGCCGAGCAGATTCCAGGAGAGAGATTCAAGAAGGGAGACACCCTCCGCGCCATCATCAAGAGCGTGGAGATGAAGAACAACACCACCCCTTACATCACTCTTTCCAGAACATCCAACGAGTTCCTTGAGAAACTCTTCGAGCATGAGGTTCCGGAGATATTCGATGGCCTCATCACCATCAAGAAGGTTGTCCGTGTACCTGGCGAGCGCGCCAAGGTGGCTGTCGAGTCCTACGACGAGAGGATCGACCCGATCGGAGCGTGCATCGGCGTGAAGGGATCAAGAATCATCGGAATCGTGCGCGAGCTCCGCAACGAGAATATCGACGTGCTCCAGTGGACTAACAACACGCAGCTTCTCATCCAAAGAGCCCTCAATCCTGCAAGAGTGTCATCAATCGACCTCGGCAACTCGGAAGAGGACAAGATCAAGGTTTACATGCAGCCTGACGAGGTCAAGAAAGGTATCGGTCGCGGAGGATGCAACATCAAGCTGGCAGGCATGCTTGTCGGAAGAGAGATCGAGGTCTGGAGAGAGCTCCCTAAGGACGAGGCTCAGGAAGAGGAGGACGTTCTCCTCAGCGAATTCAGCAACGAGATAGACCAGTGGGTGATCGACAGACTGGAGGCCATCGGATGCGACACGGCCAAGAGCGTGCTCGCGTTCACACCTGAGGACATCGCCAAGAGGGCCGACCTTGAGGACGAGACCGTGGCCGAAGTGTTCAGGATCCTGAGGGCCGAATTTGAAGAATAGTCCAGGCCGAATAGCGGACAATATTAATTTAAAGGGGTTGAATATGGCAGAAATCAGACTAAATAAAATCATCAAGACTTACAACATCGGGCTTCAGAAACTTGTGGACTTTTTGGCCAGCAAGGGAGTTGAGGTCGAAGCCAATCCTAACGTGAAGATCTCGGAGGATCTTCTTCCGGCGATTGACAAGCAATTCGAGAAGGACAAGGCCAACAAGCAGGCTGCGGAAAAGATTGACATCAAACTCAACGAGATTCTGGAAAAGACATCCAGAAAGCAGCAGGAAAGCGCCAAAGAGGAAGAGGATGAACCGGTAAGGGAAACTGTCATCAAGACAACCATCTTCACTCCTGTCGAGCCTAAACCGGAACCTCAAGCCGCTGTTCATGAAGAGACGGAACCTGAGCGCGAAGAGGAAGTGGAGCCGATGGCTGAGCCAGAGCCACAGCCGGAACCACAACCTGAGCCACAGCCTGAGACCCAGGCGCCGGTCGAGGAGCAGGTAAAGGAACCGGAAACGAAACCCGAGGCAGAGCATGTCAAGGAGAGTCCGGTGATCGAGGAGCCTAAGCAGGAAGTCGTGGCCGAATCCAAGCCGGAGAAAAAGGTGGATAAACCCGTCAAGAACGTTACCCCTGAGCCGACAACCCCTGCTCCAGGGAAGGATGTCCGTGGCGGCGAGAGACCGCTGAGCAAGCACGAGAGGAAACTTGCGGCCAGACAGAGGGAGGAACAGGCGAAAGCCAGACACCAGCAGCAGGCACAACCTCAACAGCCTCAGGCCAAGGAGGAAAAGCCAGCGGAGCAAAGTTCCACCCCTGGGCTCAAAGTCTTGGGGAAGATTGACTTGTCCCAGTTCGAGCCTAAGAAGGGTAACAAGAAGAGAGAGAGAATAGCCAAGGGAAGCCAGAAGGTTGACGTGGCGAAGGAAGGCAAGCAGGCTGACAACAGTTCCCGCAAGGATAAGAACAAGAATGCCAAGCAGGCTCAGGAGCAGGGCAAGGGCGGCAAGAAGCGCAACCGTGGGACGGACCGCTTCAAGCCGGCCATGACCGAGGAGGAGCAGGAGGCGATGCAGAAGGAGATCCAGAAGCAGGTCAAGGAGACCTACGCCAGGATGAACGACAACAAGAAGAACAACTTCGGAGCCAAGTACAGAAAGGAGAAGAGGGAGCAGGCCGCGGCCAAGTCCCAGGAGGAGATGGCACAGGAGATAGCCGAGAAGAAGGTCCTCAAGGTCACCGAGTTCGTGACCGTGAACGACCTCGCCACCCTTATGAACAACACTCCAGTCAACGAGGTCATCAAGGCTTGCATGGATCTGGGTCTTATGGTTTCCATCAACCAAAGGCTTGACGCAGAGGCGCTTGTGCTTGTCGCCGAGCAGTTCGGCTACAAGGTAGAGTTTGTGACCGCCGACCTCACCGAAGAGATCGAGGGAAGCACCGAACAGGCTGACCGCGAGGAAGACCTTGTTCCGAGACCACCGATCATCACTGTGATGGGACACGTTGACCATGGCAAGACATCATTGCTCGACTATATTCGTAAGTCAAACGTCATCGCCGGAGAGGCGGGAGGTATCACCCAGCACATCGGTGCCTACAACGTGAAGCTTCCAGACGGCAGGAGGATCACCTTCCTTGACACCCCTGGACACGAGGCGTTCACCGCTATGCGTGCCCGTGGAGCCCAGCTCACCGACCTTGCGATCATCATCATCGCGGCCGATGACGCTGTGATGCCTCAGACAGTCGAGGCCATCAACCACGCCCAGGCGGCCGGTGTACCGATGGTGTTCGCCATCAACAAGATAGACAAGCCAGGCGCCCAGCCGGAAAGGATCTACCAGCAACTGGCACAAATGAATATCCTCACTGAGGCATGGGGTGGGAAATACCAGTGTCAGGAAATCTCCGCGAAGAAGGGACTCAACGTCGACAAGCTTCTTGAGAAGGTTCTCCTTGAGACCGACCTTCTTGACCTCAAGGCCAACCCGAACAAGAACGGCGTCGGAGCGGTCATCGAGTCATCCCTTGACAAGGGACGTGGATATCTCGCCACGGTACTCGTGCAGGACGGAACACTCAAGACCGGAGACATGGTGCTGAGCGGCAGTTACTACGGCCGTGTGAAGGCCATGTTCAACGAACGTGGACAGAAAGTGAAAGAGGCCGGTCCTTCGACCCCTGTTTCAATCCTCGGTCTGAACGGAGCGCCGAGCGCCGGTGACAAGTTCAATGTGATGAGCGACGAGAAGGAGGCCAAGGCAATCGCCAACAAGCGTGAGCAGCTCCTGCGAATCCAGGGCATCAAGACTCAGAAGCACATGACCCTTGAGGAGATCGGACGACGGATCGCCATCGGCAACTTCAAGGAACTCAACGTCATCGTGAAGGGTGACGTGGACGGATCGGTGGAGGCTCTCTCAGATTCCCTCATCAAGCTCTCAACCGAGCAGGTTCGTGTCAATGTGATCCACAAGGCTGTGGGAGCGATCTCCGAGTCCGATGTGATCCTGGCCGAGGCTTCGGATGCGGTCATCATCGGATTCCAGGTACGTCCTTCCACGGACGCAAGGAAACTGGCCGACGAGCAGGGAATCGAAATCCGTCTCTACTCCGTCATCTACGACGCCATCAACGATGTGAAGGACGGTATCGAAGGTATGCTTGAGCCTATCAAGAAGGAGGAGATCACCGGAACGGCGGAGGTCAAGCAGACCTTCAAGATCTCGAAGGTCGGAACGATCGCCGGCTGTCTTGTCAGGGACGGTAAGATCGCTAAGACGGCGCAGTGCAGGCTTATCCGTGACGGTATCGTGGTTTACACCGGCGAGCTCGCCTCGCTCAAGAGGGGCAAGGACGACGTGAAGGAGGTTTCCGCCGGAATGGAGTGTGGTATCGGCATCGACAAGTTCAACGACCTGAAGGTCGGGGACAATATCGAGGCGTTCGTGATCACAGAAATCAAGCAGACGCTTGATTAAAAAGACGATAAAGTTTTACAGTGCGGACAGCCTCGGCGACATCATGGACGCGGAGGATGTCCGCACCGTTTTGTAGGGCGATGAAGTCGGCGACCTGTGTGGCAGGCAATGCGTCAGCCGGAGTGATGCCCAGAGGCCTGAAGAGGAAGCTCTTGCGAGAAAGGCCCACGAGAATATCCTTGTCAAACTCCTGAAGCACAGACATCTCGCGAAGGAGTTGCCAGTTCTGCTCCACGGTCTTGGCGAAACCGAAACCTGGATCCAGAATCCAATCCTTCACCCCGTGCCGATCCGCCTCGGCGGCTATCCCTTCAAAGAACTCACGGACAGCCTCGGTGACATTGTCATAGTCGGTGAGACTCTGCATATTCTTTGGAGTGCCACGGGTGTGCATGGCGATGTACGGCAGATGAAGCCGGCCAAGCAGCGACCACATCTCCTCACTTCCGCCGCTGACATCGTTCACTACGAAAGGGCCGACGATGTCGTCCTCGCGGGACAAAGATAGCAAATTTTCAATATTGTACTGACTGTAAATTGCGTCGGAACATCTTCCACACTTGGGAAACCTTCTTGTTGACAGACAACAATTTGACGTTCTAGGTGTGAATGCTTTTGCATACTTAAGAGTCCGCAACCCCCATCGCAACTCGTTCTGCTGGCATCTTCCTGTCCCAGGTGTGATAAACTCCACACACTTGGAAAACATTCTTACTGGCGGTGAGGAGTGTCTCCGTGCTGGTTGGCCATAGGCGTTTCAGATATGCGTGTTAGCATCAATAAAACAATAAAAGAGGCCGGCCTTTTTGCATCAAAACCGGCCTTTCAACTTTTTATTTACCTGATTTGGTCAGACAAAAGGAAGTATGTACGTTAGTATTTTTAACAACGTTCAACAATAACTTTGCATTTGTCACACGAATAGAAGCGTATTAATTCATTAACAGGAGAAACAAATAAATCGAATAGACAAAAACTTATTCTCTTATGATTCCCGATGTTGGTTATGACTTCCATACTAAGTAGAGAACCTTTTGTATGGACAAGAATAATCCTTTTGACATCATGCCATTCAACACGGAACTCTCCTGTCTCGTCACAACAATAAATGCCTTTTTGATCAATCGCGACTTTCCAATCCGGAAACGAGAAAGCTTTTTTGAGGTCTCGTAAGAAACTAATTATTGCGATAACGGCACCAATGACAAGCAAGATCGATCCTAATATATATTGGTCTGGTAAATGCATAGTAATACTTTGAACCAGAGACCAAGTAAAAACAGCCAAAAGCAGGACCTGGGCGATAAGATTAATGACAATCGCCTTTATCTTGTTCTTTTGTGACAAATATATTGGCTTGCATTTTGATTTCATGATATTCTAGTATCTCTTGTCAGTCTGTTTTTGTATGAGTTGGCTGGCTCCCGCCTGGACAACATTATTTACGGTATAATCGGCCATGTTGTAACCAAATTTAATCAATAGGACATCAACTTTATACAAATAATTATCAGCTCTATCTGAAACTTCTTTGCTGAGCTCAGTTCTTGCGGCCTGCCCGCTTAACACCTTTCCTGCGGATCGCCATTCTTTTTTGACTTCTTTTTCCACCTTTCCTACATAATCGGTTGGATTAAGGTTATCTACAATTTTATCACGAACTTTTTTAAGATATTTCGTAGATGTAGCTTGAGAACCACCTCCAACGACCGCTCCGACCGCCGCGTCGGTGGCAACAACTTTGGCATCCACGCCGCCGCTCTCGACAAGCTGGCCGACGGTGCTTGACGCGGTGCTCGTGGCGGCGCCGACGGCCGCGCTGACCGCGATTTTTCCTGCCAGAGTGGTCCCCATGGACATTCCAAAGGTCAGGCCGGCCACCCCTCCTTCAATTGCCCCGCGAGCGGCGGCTCCGAGCACCTCCCTTCCGGACTCGCCGGACAGAAGGGCGATGCCTCCGTTTATCGCCGCGCCGACAACGGCGCCGACGACCACCCGGCCGATGACCTGCCCGTCCTTGTCCACGTAAACGGCCGGATTGCCGGCGCAGTAGGCATAAGGGGACAGGTGACGGTAGCCCTCCGCCATCGGGTCCACGGAGAGGAAGCGTCCGAGGGCGGGGTCGTACATGCGG